>Ga0307408_100000068_pt1 | contig 120700 bp, 105 predicted proteins | sample 322Cmetagenome_FD_202116 | JGI IMG/M metagenome (GOLD analysis project Ga0307408, IMG submission 202116) | Maize rhizosphere microbial communities from greenhouse at UC Davis, California, United States - 322HYB-C-3 | ecosystem: Host-associated > Plants > Roots > Rhizosphere > Soil | place...
GTTCGAGATCGAGTAGTTCATGTTGGCAATGCCGCCTTCATAGATCAGGTCCACGATGAGCTTGAGCTCGTGCAGGCATTCGAAGTAAGCCATTTCAGGGGCGTAGCCCGCTTCGACCAGGGTTTCGTAACCCATCTTGATGAGTTCGACAGCGCCACCGCACAGCACGGCCTGTTCGCCGAACAGGTCGGTCTCGGTTTCTTCCTTGAAGTTGGTCTCGATGATGCCAGCCTTGCCACCGCCGTTGGCAGCTGCGTAGCTCAGGGCCAGGTCGCGGGCCTTGCCGGACTTGTCCTGGTGCACGGCAACCAGGTGGGGCACACCGCCGCCTTGGGTGTAGGTGTTGCGCACGGTGTGGCCGGGGGCCTTGGGGGCAACCATCCAGACGTCCAGGTCAGCGCGGGGCACAACTTGGTTGTAGTGCACGTTGAAGCCATGGGCGAAGGCCAGCGATGCGCCTTGCTTGATGTTGGGTTCGACGTTGTTCTTGTAAACGGCTGCGATGTCTTCGTCAGGCAGCAGGATCATGACCACATCAGCGGCCTTGACGGCGTCGTTCACTTCCATCACCGTCAGGCCTGCCTTGCCGACCTTGTCCCACGATGCACCGCCCTTGCGCAGGCCGACCACCACCTTCACGCCGCTGTCATTCAGGTTTTGGGCGTGGGCGTGGCCCTGGCTGCCGTAGCCGATGATGGCCACGGTCTTGCCCTTGATCAGGCTCAGGTCGGTGTCTTTGTCGTAGAAAACTTTCATGGGTCGCTCCGGTTGAAATGCGTTGTTGGGGGGTTGAAATTGGGAAAAAACGGGGTGAATTGTCTTACACGCGCAAAATGCGCTCGCCGCGGCCGATGCCGCTGGCACCCGTGCGCACGGTTTCCAAAATGGCCGAGCGGTCGATGGCCTGCAGGAAGGCGTCGTTCTTGGATTGGTCGCCGGTGAGCTCAATGGTGTAGCTCTTCTCGGTCACGTCGATGATGCGGCCGCGGAAGATGTCGGCCATGCGCTTCATCTCCTCGCGCTCTTTGCCCACGGCGCGCACCTTCACCATCATGAGCTCGCGCTCGGTGTAGGCACCTTCGGTGAGATCCACCACCTTCACGACCTCGATGAGGCGGTTCAAGTGCTTGGTGATCTGCTCGATCACGTCGTCGGAGCCCGTCGTCTGGATGGTCATGCGCGAGAGCGATGCATCCTCGGTGGGCGCCACGGTGAGCGACTCGATGTTGTAGCCACGGGCAGAGAACAGACCGACCACGCGCGAGAGCGCGCCAGGTTCGTTTTCCAGTAGAACGGCAATGATGTGCTTCATGATGAAAGATTCCTCTTTTCGCTGCCCTCCCCCGTGCACGGTAATGCATGGGCTTGGCAGGCAATAGATTCGTCAAAAAAGTGATTGCTACTGATTTAGTAGCTACCAGCGCTTGACGGGCAAGCGCCAGGGGCCGATTAGGCGCTCAGAGGTCTTCCGACCCCAGCAGCATTTCGGTGATGCCCTTGCCGGCCTGCACCATCGGGAACACGTTCTCGGTGGGGTCGGTGCGGAAGTCCAGGAACACAGTGCGGTCCTTGAGCTTGCGAGCCTCGCGCAGGGCCGGTTCCACATCACGCGGATGCTCGATCAGCATGCCCACGTGGCCGTAGGCCTCGGCCAGCTTCACGAAGTTGGGCAGAGCGTCCATGTAGCTGTGGCTGTAGCGGCCGGAGTACTCGATCTCCTGCCACTGGCGCACCATGCCCAGGTAGCGGTTGTTGAGCGAGCAGATCTTGATCGGCGTGTTGTACTGCAGGCAGGTCGACAGCTCCTGGATGTTCATCTGCACCGAGCCTTCGCCGGTAATGCAGAACACCTCGGACTGCGGCTTGGCCAGCTTGATGCCCATGGCGTAGGGAATCCCCACACCCATGGTGCCCAGCCCACCCGAGTTGATCCAGCGGCGAGGCTCGTCGAAGCGGTAGTACTGCGCGGCCCACATCTGGTGCTGGCCCACGTCGGACGTGATGTAGGTGTCGGCGTCCTTGGTCATGTTCCACAGCGTTTCGACCACATACTGCGGCTTGATGACTTCCTGGTTGCCCCGGTCGTACTTGAGGCACTCGCGCTTGCGCCAGCCTTCGATGGTGTCCCACCAGGCCGCCAGCGCGCCCGCGTCAGGCCGGCTGCTGCTCTCGCGGATCATGGAGATCAGTTCGGTGAGGACATCCTTCACGTCACCGACGATCGGAATGTCCACTTTCACTCGCTTGGAGATGCTGGACGGATCGATGTCGACATGGATGATCTTGCGATCGTTCTGCGCGAAGTGCTTGGGATTGCCGATCACGCGGTCATCAAAGCGTGCGCCCACGGCCAGCAGGACGTCGCAATTCTGCATGGCGTTGTTGGCCTCAATCGTGCCGTGCATGCCCAGCATGCCCAGGAACTTGCGGTCGCTGGCCGGATAGGCGCCCAGGCCCATCAGAGTGTTGGTGACCGGGTAGCCCAGCATGTCCACCAGGGTGCGCAGCTCGTTGGTGGCATTGCCCAGCAGCACGCCGCCGCCGGTATAGATGTACGGGCGCTTGGCGGTCAGCAGCAGCTGCAGCGCCTTGCGGATCTGGCCGCCGTGGCCTTTGCGCACGGGGTTGTACGAGCGCATTTCCACGGATTGTGGATAGCCGCTGTAGGGCACCTTCTTGAAGGAGACGTCCTTCGGCACGTCCACCACCACGGGGCCAGGGCGGCCGGTGCGCGCGATGTGGAAGGCCTTTTTCATCGTCGCCGCCAGGTCGCGAGCGTCCTTGACCAAGAAGTTGTGCTTGACGATGGGGCGGGTAATGCCGACCGTGTCGCATTCCTGGAAGGCGTCAAGCCCGATGGCGGGCGTGGGCACCTGGCCAGAGATGATCACCATGGGGATCGAATCCATGTACGCGGTGGCGATGCCAGTGACGGCATTCGTCAGGCCAGGGCCGGAAGTGACCAGCGCGACGCCCACCTCGCCCGTCGCCCGGGCATAGCCGTCGGCGGCATGGACTGCGGCCTGCTCGTGGCGCACCAGCACGTGCTGGATGGTGTCTTGCTTGTAGAGCGCGTCGTAGATGTAAAGCACCGCGCCACCCGGATAGCCCCAGATGTACTGGACGTTCTCGGCCTGCAGTGCCTTGATGAGGATCTCGGACCCCATGAGATCCTGGGGGGCGGAAGCGGAGGAAGTGGCGCCCTGCGTGGCAGTGGCCGCTGAAGTGAGTTCAGCCTTGGAGATTTCCATGATCGATCAACCTTTGTGAATTTCTCTGACGAAAAACCTTGGGTGCTCCTCGCACGCGCTCTTGTGAAGCCAGCTTGGAACTTGAGGCCAAGGACATGGGCGGGATGATTGCCGCGCCGGACCGTGACCCGTTTGCCTTTTGAATTGCAGCGGGCATTATCGCACTGCAACACATGTAAATCGAGAGCAGTCTCAAAAAAACACCGGCCGATGCGATAATCGGGGGCTTGCCCGCGTCGAAGCGCAGTTTTCTTGCACTGCCGCGGCACCCCCATTCTCCCGGACTGCCTCGTCTTGGCCACCGAACAAGAACTATCCGATTTCCTCAAAAGTGTAGAAAAGCGCGCGTTCAAGCGCTCGCTCTACCATGTGCGTAATGAGGAGTCGGCACTTGATATTGTGCAAGACAGCATGCTCAAGCTGGCCGAACACTATGGGGACAAGCCTGCGGCCGAGTTGCCAATGCTCTACCAGCGCATCCTGTCCAACTGCACGCTGGACTGGTTTCGCCGCCAAAAGACGCGCAATGCACTGTTTTCGAGCATGAGCGACTTCGAAGGCCCTGGCGAAGATGGCATGGATTTTGATCTGTTGGAAGCGTACTCCGGCCCTGACGATGGCGAGCGCGCCGAAAGTGCCGAAGACCTGACGCGCAGGGCGCAGATCTTTCATGGCATCGAAGCCGAAATCGCCGAGCTGCCGCCGCGTCAACGGGAAGCATTCCTGATGCGTTACTGGGAAGAAATGGATGTAGCAGAAACGGCAGCCGCGATGGGCTGTTCCGAGGGGAGCGTCAAGACGCACTGTTTTCGCGCCATACAAACCCTCAGCAAAGCCCTGAAGTCCAAAGGAATCGAGCCATGAACACTGTAGACACCCCCTCGGCACAAGCCCAAGCTGCAGCAGAGCGCTTTGCAATGCGCGTGACGGCACGGTTGTCCAGCGGCACCGCCGATTTGCCTTACGACATTTCCGAGCGTCTTCGCGCTTCACGCATGCAGGCTCTGGCCAAACGCAAGAAGGCCCCTGCCCCCGTGCGGCTGGCCACGCCCGTGGTGGTGCAAGGCGGCGCAAGCGCGGCCCTGGGCCGCAGCGGCAAAGAACCCGGCGGCTGGTGGAGCGCGCTGGTTTCCGCCATTCCCTTGACAGCCCTGGTGGTGGGTCTGGTCGTTATCAACATCGCCCAGGACGAAAGCAGCGCGAACGATCTGGCCGAGGTGGACGCAGCCTTGCTGACCGATGATCTGCCGCCTGCCGCATATTCGGATCCCGGCTTCGTACAATTTCTGAAAACTTCCGCCTCGCCGAACTGAGGCTTACCCGGCCTCGCACTGCATGCACCCAAGCTCTCCCGACGCTTCCCCCGCCCTGCCAGCCATCGTGCTGGCTTTGGCGCTCTTGGGCGTGTTCGCAGCAGTGGGTGGTCAGGTGCTGATTCAAATGCGCATGGCCCCCGGCACCCTTCTGCCAGCGGGTGCCGAAGCGGCGGTGGCCAGCCCCAACAATGCCCGCACGCCAGCCCAGCCAGGCGCCATCGCGGTACCGCAGGTTGAAACCGGACCCGGCTGGGAAACCCTGACCACGCCCCAAAAGCTGGCCTTGTACCCGCTGGCCGAGCGCTGGGCCCTGATCAGCGAGGCCCAAAAGCGCCGCTGGCTGGCATTGGCCGCCACGTTTTCATCCCTCCCCGAAGACGAACAAGCCAAGTTCCACGACCGCATGACAGACTGGGCCAGTCTGAGTGCACAGCAGCGCAACCAGGCCCGGCTGAACTACGCGGTGACCAACAAGCTCGCCCGGGACGATAAACGCGCCCAGTGGGAGGCCTACCAGGCGCTGTCTGAGGAAGAAAAGCGGGCGCTGGCGGCGCGCGCTGCCCCCAAGCCCAAGGGCGCCGCGACCGCGCTGCGGCCGGTATCGCCCAAGAAGCTGGCGCAGGTTCCGGCCGCCACGCAGGCCAGCCCGACCCGCCCCAATGCACCGAAGATCCCCCCGGTGACGGACATTGGTGCACCGCGCATCGCCGCCCCGGTCCCGATGCCGGCACCCGCGACACCATCCAGCCCAAGCCCCTCCACTGTGGAGACTGCGCCTGTCTCGGTGCCGGTCGCCGTGCCAGCGGCCCTCCCGCCCCTCGGCAGTAGCTCGGCAGACATGCCCGCTTCCGCCAGCCAGCCGGTGACACCTGACAACTCCGGCCTGTATCCTCAGTAGGTTCGCCGACTGCCGGCGCTTCCTGCTTCGCCTTTGCCCTCCGGAATGACTGCCACCCCTCCTGCATCTGCGCCAGCACCCACATCTCCTTCTGGCGCGCGCCACTCGATGGCCCCTGGCCACGCGCCCAACCTCTGGCGCCGCATGGCTTGCTGGCTGTACGAAGGCATGCTCATGTTCGGCGTGGTCTTCATCGCCGGCTACCTGTTCGGCACCCTCAGCCAGACCCGCCACGCGCTGGACAACCGCCATGCATTGCAAGCCTTTCTGTTCGTGGTGTTCGGAATTTATTTCACCTGGTTCTGGGCCAAGGGGCAGACACTGGCGCAGAAGACCTGGCACATCCGCGTGGTGGATTCCCATGGGCAGCCCATCACCCAGGCGCGCGCGTTGCTGCGATATATATTGAGCTGGGTCTGGTTTCTCCCCCCATTGGCGGCTTATCTGTTCGGCGTCCCCGCTGTGGAGGTGCTCGTGCTGCTCTTCGGGTGGGTGGCCATCTGGGCCATCCTGAGCCGTTTCCATCCACAGCGGCAGTTCTGGCACGACGCATTCGCGGGCACCCGATTGGTGCACTTTCAGCCCATCAGAAAGTAGCGCGCCTGGCCCCGTCGGCGGCGCGGCCCTCCTTGTGCTGCGACACAATAGACCTATGCCTCTTTCCCATCCCCAGCCGGCAGCGCCCGCCAACCCTCAGAAGGCCCGCACGGGCTTGAATCGCATCTGGCATGCCGCGGGTTACTCCATCGAAGGCCTGCGGGCGGGCTGGCATGAAAAGGCATTTCGCCAGGAAGCCATTGCCGCCATGTTGCTGCTCCCCATTTCAGTGTGGCTGGGCAAAGGCTGGGTGGAGACAGCGCTGCTGGCAGGATCGGTGGTGATCGTGATGATTGTGGAGCTTCTCAATACCGGCATCGAGACTGCGATCGACCGCATCGGGCCGGAGTGGCATGACTTGTCCAAGCGCGCCAAAGACATGGGCAGCGCGGCCGTTCTGCTGGCGCTGCTGCTGTGCGCGGGCATCTGGGGTGCGGCTGTAGCCCAAAGGATCTTTTGATGGCGGAACCGGCTTTTTCTGTGTGCGTGTATTGCGGCTCGCGCCCTGGCGAGAACCCCGTCTTTGCCGAAGCGGCCACTGCCGTTGGTCGCTGGATTGGCGGACACGGCGGACAACTGGTGTACGGCGGCGGCCGCAGCGGCCTCATGGGCACCGTGGCCGAGGCCACGCGTCTGGCCGGCGGACGGGTCGTTGGCGTGATTCCCCAGGCGCTGGTAGACAAGGAACTGGCCAACCGCCAGTGCGACGAACTGCACATCGTGCAGACCATGCACGAGCGCAAGGCCATGATGGCCGAACGCAGCGATGCATTTTTGGCGCTGCCCGGTGGCATCGGTACGTTTGAGGAGCTGTTTGAAGTGTGGACCTGGCGCCAACTGGGCTACCACGACAAGCCCCTGGGCCTGCTGAACGTGGCGAGCTATTACGACGGCCTGCTGGCCTTCCTGAACCACAGCGTGGCCAGCGCCTTCATGGGCGAATGGCAGATGGGCCTGCTGCACGCCGATACCGATGCCCACGCCTTGCTGCGCAGGCTGGTGCAAGATGCCAATCCCGACCAAACGCCCGTCCCGCTGCGCTCGGTGATCTAGCCACCCTCCAAAACTGGCGCGCCCCAGGCGAGGACCGCCGCGCAAGGGCCGCCCCGCCGCACTGGCGGTGTCCCCTTTTCCCGAATGGCGCAGCCATTCGAGAGAAGGGGGAAGGCGCGAAGCGCCTTAGGGGGAAGCCCCTTTACACAGCCGCGTCGTCTAGATCGCCAGTGCGAATGCGCACCACCCGCTCCACGGGCGTCACAAAGATCTTGCCATCGCCGATCTTGCCGGTGCGCGCCACGTTCACGATGGCGTCCACGCAGCGGTCCACGTCCTCGGTCTTCACCACGACCTCGACTTTTACCTTGGGCAGGAAGTCCACCACATATTCAGCGCCGCGGTACAGCTCGGTGTGGCCCTTCTGGCGGCCGAAGCCCTTCACTTCGGTCACCGTGAGGCCCGTCACGCCACATTCGGCCAGGGCCTCGCGGACTTCTTCGAGCTTGAAGGGCTTGATGACGGCAGTGATCATTTTCATGGTGGGTCTCCTGGAGGAAGTCAAAAAAAGAGGCAGAATGAAGGCGCGGTGCCGAAGCGTTATGCGCGAAATTTGCTGGTGATAGGGTAGCGCCAGTCCTTGCCGAAGCTGCGGCGGGTCACGCGAATCCCTACGGGCGCCTGACGGCGCTTGTATTCATTGAGCTTGATGAGCCGCGTGACGCGCTCGACGTCGGCCCGCGCAAAGCCGCCGGCGACGATGGATTCGATGGGCTCATCGTTCTCCATGTAGCGCGCCACGATGGCGTCGAGCACCTCATAGGGCGGCAGGCTGTCCTGGTCCTTCTGGTCAGGCCGCAGCTCAGCGCTGGGTGGGCGGGTGATGATGCGCTCCGGAATGGGGCTGGCGCCCGTGCCATACGGGTCGTTGGCGTTGCGCCAGCGCGCCAAGTCGAACACGCGCGTCTTGGCCACGTCCTTGATCACCGCAAATCCGCCCGCCATGTCTCCGTAGAGCGTGCAGTAGCCGGTGGCCATCTCGCTCTTGTTGCCAGTGGTGAGCACAATCGCGCCGAACTTGTTGGACAGCGCCATGAGCAGCGTACCCCGGATGCGGGCCTGCAGATTCTCTTCTGCGATGTCTTCGGGCAGGCCCGCAAAGTCGCTGGCCAGCGCGGCCTTGAAGGCCTCGAACTGCGACCGGATGGGAATTTCGTCATAGCGCACGCCCAGCCGCATGGCCATGTCGCGCGCGTCGATCCAGCTGATATCGGCTGTGTAGGGCGAGGGCATCATCACCGTGCGGACCTTGTCAGCGCCCAGGGCATCGACGGCAATCGCCAGCACCAGGGCTGAATCGATGCCGCCCGACAAGCCCAGCAGCGCGCCCGGAAAGCCGTTTTTGCCCACGTAGTCGCGCACACCCAGCACCAGGGCATCCCACAGGTCAGCCTCCAGGCTCTTCTCTGGCGCCACTTCTGCTTCAATTTTGATAGCTGCTTGCGCTTGGTGGATCTGCGCAAACACCAGTTTTTCTTCAAATCCCGGTCCGCGGCAGGCGACCGAACCATCGGCATTCAGAGCAAACGAGCGCCCTTCAAAAACGACTTCGTCCTGACCGCCGACCAGGTGAGCGTAGACGAGGGGTAGCCCCGTTTCGGCCACGCGCTCTCGCATGGTCGCTTCGCGCTCGGCGCTTTTACCCAGGTGGAACGGCGATGCATTGATGACCGCCAGCAGTTGCGCTCCGGCAGCTGCCGCGTCGCGTGCAGGGGCGGCAAACCAGGCGTCTTCGCAGACCAGCACGCCCACGCGCACGCCCTCGACCTCGAACACGCAGGGCGCCGTGCCCGCCACGAAGTAGCGGCGTTCATCAAACACCTGGTAGTTGGGAAGCTCCCGCTTGGCGTAGGTCTGCTCGACCTGCCCGTCGCGCAGCACGCTGGCGGCATTGAAGCAGGCGCTGAAGGCCGGCGCATCAGGCGTCACGGCCTGCGGGTGGCCCAGCACGATGGCCAGGCCCTTCAACCCTGCCGTCTCGCGGGCCACGGCTTTCACGGCATCATCACAGGCGGCAATGAAGGCGGGGCGCAGGAACAGGTCTTCGGCCGCATAGCCGCAGATGGCCAGCTCGGGCGTCAGCAGCAACCGCGCGCCCTGGGCGTGGGCCTCGCGGGCCGCCGCAATGATCTTTTGGGCATTGCCGGGCATGTCGCCCACGACAAAGTTGAGCTGCGCAGTGCAAATGGAGAGCGTCATGGAAATGGAATCGGCCCCTGCGGCCAAATGGAATACCGCCCGCGCGGTTGCGCCGCTTCAAAAGCAAAACCGGGGGGTGCATGGCTGAAGCTGCCATTATCGCGCGCGTAGTTGCTTCTCCGCTGGAGGTGGATGCCAAGGCCTGGAATGCCCTGTTGGCCCGGCAAGGCCATCCCACTCCCTTCATGCGGCATGAGTACCTCGCGGCCCTGCACGAGAGCGGTAGCGCCACGCCGCGTACAGGCTGGGCGCCGCGCTTCATGACCCTGTGGGAAGGCCAGGGCCAGGACGCAATGCTGGTGGCCGCCTGTCCGCTCTACCTCAAGAGCCATTCTTATGGCGAATACGTCTTCGACTGGGCGTGGGCCAGCGCGTACGAACAGCACGGCGTACCCTACTACCCCAAGGCCGTGATCGCCGTGCCCTTCACGCCCGTACCCGGCAGTCGCCTGCTGGCCCGCGACGAGGCGGCGCGTGCGCTGCTGGTGCAAGCGGTGGTTCAGTGGTGCGAGCAGGAAAACGTGTCGTCTGTTCATGTGCTGTTTGCCAGCGATGACGATGTGCGCACCAGTGCGCAGCAGGACTTGATGCTGCGTCACACCGTGCAATTCCATTGGAAGAATGTGGCCCCCACGCTCGGCACTCACGTGTCCTCGCTGCCCCCCGAGGGGGCGCTCGCCGCCTTGGGGCGGCCCGGCGGCGGCTCGTTGGCCCCCACGCTCGGCACTGACGTGTCCTCGCTGCCCCCCGAGGGGGCGCTCGCCGCCTTGGGGCGGCCCGGCGGCGGCTCGGGGAGGCGGTTTGAGAGCTTCGACCATTTCCTGTCCACGCTCGCCCAAGACAAGCGCAAGAAGATCCGCCAGGAGCGCCGTCGCGTGGCCGAGGCTGGGGTGACGTTTCGCTGGGCGCGCGGCACGGACATCTGCGCGGCCGACTGGGACTTCTTCTACCGCTGCTACGAGCGCACCTACCTGGAACACGGCAACCCCCCCTACCTCACCCGGGACTTTTTTGCCCGCATGGCAGACCGGATGCCTGAGGCCTGGCTGCTCTTTGTGGCCGAGCGTGATGATCAACCGATCGCTAGCAGTTTGATAGCAATTGGCGCTTGTTCAGCAAGCGCTGATGGTGAAAATAGCCAAGACCTCGTGGCCTACGGCCGCTATTGGGGCGCGCTGCAACGGGTGGACTGCCTGCATTTCGAGGCCTGCTACTACCAGCCTTTGCAGTGGTGCATCGAACACGGCGTGGCACGATTTGAAGGCGGCGCGCAGGGCGAGCACAAGATGGCCCGCGCACTGCTGCCAGTGCAGGCCACCAGCGCGCACTGGCTGGCCCACCCCGCGTTCGCCGAGGCGGTGGAGCGCTTTCTCGAGCGCGAGGGGACAGGCATCCGCGACTACCTGGACGAACTGAACGCGCGCAGCCCCTTCAGGCAAGGTTAGAAACGCTCCCATCCATCCAGACGCGCTCCGACCAGGCTCAACTCCTCGGCGTGGCTGGCACCACCCGGCTCGTCGCAGCAGAAAAGTCTCCCTCCAGCAGTACTCGCCTGTGCCACGGGGGCGTGGTTGGCACGGCATCCACCACGCCGGGTCGGCACCGTCATGCTCTGCCCTCATCCTGGCGTGCCATCATGGGATTGGAGAGCTAGCTCCAGTCGCGCACCGGCGTCCGGCGGCATAAAGTGCTACCTTCCACTGCGGCCCCAACGCCCAGTGCGCCCCCCGTTTCTGACACAGACGACCCGATGCCCCATTCCAGAAAAAAAACTGCCCATCCCCATCACATCCCCGCCCCGGGGCTTGCCTTGCTGGCGCTGGAGCTGCGGGCGCCCTGGGAGTTCGGAGCAGTGCTACCCGCCTGGCCCGTGCTGCAGCGCGCCCCGTTGGGCGACGGCCACACGGTGATCGTGTTCCCGGGCCTCACGGCGGGCGACGCCACCACCATCCCGCTGCGCCGCTACCTGGATTCGCGCAACTACGATACCCAGGGCTGGGGTCAGGGCCTGAACCTCGGCCCGCGCGATGGCGTGCTGGAGGCGGCCAAGCACCAACTGCGCGAGGCCGCACAAGCCAGCGGCGGCACAGTGAGCTTGGTGGGCTGGAGCCTGGGCGGCGTGTACGCACGCGAGCTGGCCAAGGAAATGCCCGATCTGGTGCGCTGCGTGATCACCTTGGGCACGCCATTCGCAGGCCCGCACACGTCAACCAATGCCTGGCGCATCTACCAGTTCGCCAGCGGCCGCGATGTCGAGCGCGAGACCGAACACTACAACCTGCCCGAGGCGCCTCCGGTGCCCACCACCAGCATTTATTCGCGCACCGATGGCGTGGTGGCCTGGCGCGGCAGCATCCAGGCCCCGGCGCCGCACAACCCGCACACAGAGAACATCGAAGTCGTTGCCAGCCACTTCGGAATCGGACTGAACCCTAGCGCCTGGTGGGCCGTGGCCGATCGCCTGGGGCAACCGCACGGGCCGGAAGCAGTCTGGCAACCTTTTCAGCGCCCCCGCATTCCGGGCCTGCACCTGGTGTACCCCGATCCGCATCGGTAGCCGGACCTCAACCGAACGCAAGGGAAGCGTGTCAAGGTTCAGCCTCGCTCTGCTTCTTTTTTCATAGCTGTCAGAGATTACCAATCAAGCGGTGAAGGCTGGTTTTGCTCGAATTTGAGCCATAGCGCTCAGCGCCGCAGGTTCTCCTGCTGGGTTTCGCCCACACGCGTCACCTCGCGCTCCTGGGGGCCGGGGACGGAGTCGGCAGGGTCGTCGATCTTGGCGGGACCCGCGGCCACGCCGCCCAGGGCGCCAGCCACACCACCGACCACACCGCCCACCACCGCGCCGACCGGGCCGCCCACGGTGGAGCCCACCGCAGCCCCCGCAGCCGCACCGACGGCAGCCCCGCCGCCCACAGCCGCCGCGCCAGAGCCTTCCGAGACCTCGGCCTGGGGGCTTGGTTCGGCGCCATCACGCAAATTGGGGGTGGGGACGCTGGTATTGAGCGCGGATTGGTCGCGGCGCGCCTGCTCGGCCAAATCGTTGTCTCGGTTCACCGCTTCGATGGTGGATGGGTTCATGGGAAGGTCCTCGCAAGAGTGGAAGTCAATAAAAACGAGGGCAGCGCGAGCGCAGCCTTGCCTCTTTTCTAAGACTCTTCTCACCCGGGCGGCGCCGCCTTGCGGCCCCCCTGGCTGTCAGACAAGGGCTTAGGTTTACCCCGTGAACTCTGCATGTCCCCCGTGGGGCTGCCTTGCTCGCCTCAGCCCCGCCCCTCGCGTCAAAAGCTTTCCCAGTCTCCCTCGCTCCCGCCTTTGGCCGGCGCGGGAGCTTGCGCTGAGGGCTTGCTGGAAGCGGGCGCAGGGGCAGCAGCTGCCGCGCGCGGCGCGGGGGCGGCCAGGCTGGCCAGCGGCTTGGCTTTGACTGGAGCAGCGGGCTTGCTGGCCACAGCGGCCGGGGCCGCCTGGGCGGGTGCCGGCCTGGCCGCGGGCGCGGCGACAGGCTGCGCGGAGCTGGTGTACTGGCCCGAATCCAGCTTGAACACGGCCACGGCATTCACCAGCTCGCCCGCCTGGGCGTTCAGCGCGCTTGCCGCCGCCGCCATCTCTTCCACCAGCGCTGCGTTCTGCTGCGTGGCCTGATCCATCTGCGTGACAGCTTCGCCCACCTGGCCCACGCCAGCGCTTTGTTCGCTGCTGGCCGCGCTGATCTCGCCCATGATGTCCGTCACCCTGCGGATGGCGGCCACCACTTCGGTCATGGTTGCGCCCGCCTTGTCCACCAGCGCGGTGCCCTGCTCCACCCGTTCCACGCTGGCCATGATCAGGGCCTTGATTTCCTTGGCGGCTTCCGCGCTGCGCCCGGCCAGGCTGCGCACTTCGCCAGCCACCACGGCAAAGCCCCGGCCCTGCTCGCCAGCGCGGGCGGCTTCCACCGCCGCATTCAGCGCCAGGATGTTCGTCTGGAACGCGATGCCATCGATCACGCTGATGATGTCGGCGATCTTCCGGCTGCTGTCGTTGATGCCCTTCATGGTCTCGACGACTTCGGCGACCACATCGCCGCCCTGCACTGCGACGGAACTGGCGTTCACGGCCAACTGGTTGGCGGCGCGGGCGTTGTCCGCGTTCTGGCGCACGGTGGAGCCCAGCTCTTCCATCGAGGCGGCCGTCTCCTCCAGCGCGCTCGCCTGCTGTTCCGTGCGCGCGCTCAGGTCGTTGTTGCCCGAGGCAATCTGGGCACTAGCCGAGGCCACACCCTCGGCGTTGCTGCGCACGCCGGACACCACACGCGCCAGATTGGCGCGCATGTCGCCCAACGCCACGAGCAATTGGCCCATCTCATCCTTGCCGCCCGGAGGCACCGTGGTAGTGAGGTCACCCTCTGCAATTGCACGGGCAGCACGCACGGCATGGTGGGCGGGCCTGGAAACGCTGCGCGTAATGCCAACACCCAGCAACATCGCCAACACCACACAGATGGCCAATGTGCCCAGCAGCCAAAGGCGCGCCCTGCCAAACACCTCACGCCCCTCGGCGCTGGCTTGCAAGGCTGCCTCGGAATTGATCTTCTGCAATGCCCCCAGCGTTTCGGCAACAGCAACAAAGGCTGTCTCCGACTCCCCCGCGTAGAGCATGCCCAAAGCCTCGCCGGTAAGTTCCAGCGTTTCGGCGTTGGTGAAATCCACGCCTGAAGCAATCTCCAGCAACTTCGCCTGCAGCTTGATGTACTCGGCCTTGCGCCGCTTGTAGGCGGCGTACGCCTCGCGCTCCTGGTCCTGATTGATCAGGGTCTCGTATGCAAGCTCCGTCTTCTCCAGGTCTTTATGGCGCAGCGCTACCTGCTCTGAAAACGCCTTGACTTCAGCCCCGCTGCGCGAGGTGACCACCCCGGCCTCCGAGCGCCGCATCCGGTTGAGCAGCACGCGCAGTTCGCCCGTCTGCGCCACACTGGGCAGAAGGTTGGACGCAATTTCATCTGCTGCCTTGTGCATGCGGGACATCTGCGCCAGTGCCATTACTCCCAGCAAGGTGGTAAACAGCACGACGGCCAGAAATCCCGCGCCCAGCTTGACGCCGATGCGCAGATCGGAAATTCTCATGGATGCCCCCTCACATTGCGTTGTTGCCGATCCGGCCCGCCGATGCGTTCCCGTCGGTATTCAAAAGCGCCGCCCATCTGTAACAAAATTCAGTCTAGCAGCGGCTTGCGGTTGTGCGGGGTGGGCTTTCCCCTGAGAAGACAACGCCGTGGACTCCAAAAAAAAGCATGCGGGCTTTTGGCGCGCATGCTTTATCGGATGGACGCGGTTAGCTATCGTACTGATAGCAAACAGCTCCTTGCCATCACGCCTTGGAGGGCGAGATGTCAGATTTTTCTCAGGCTTTGGATTTCTTGAAAGCCTCGATACCGTCGGCCACTTCCTTCTTCGCCGCGTCAACGCCTTCCCAGCCCAGGACCTTGACCCACTTGCCCTTTTCCAGGTCCTTGTAGTGCTCGAAGAAGTGCGCGATGGCGTTGCGGCGCATCGCGTTCACGTCTTCAATATTCTGCCAGTGGTCGTACATGGGCAGGATCTTTGACGTGGGCACCGCGATCACCTTGCCATCCACGCCTGCCTCGTCTTCCATCATCAGAATGCCCAGGGGGCGGCACGGCACCACCACACCGGGGTGCAGTGGGTACGGTGTGATCACCAGCACGTCCACCGGGTCGCCATCGCCCGACAGGGTTTGCGGCACATACCCGTAGTTGGTGGGATAGTGCATGGCCGTGGTCATGAACCGGTCGACGAAGATGGCGCCCGACTCCTTGTCCACCTCGTACTTGATGGGATCAGAGTTCATCGGAATTTCGATGACCACGTTGAAAGCGTCGGGGACGTTCTTGCCAGGAGGGACGTTGTTCAGGGACATGTCTTGTATCTTTGTATAGCAGTTGGTAACAGCAACCCGCGAGGCCGGCCTCTGACGAAGCACAAGGAAGCGTCGGGATTAACCCTGATTTTAGGCGCATGCCCCTTTCTGCCCGCTTGCACGCAGCTGTTTGGCTGTAAATTGGGCCTGTTGGCCAATCGACTCCAGCCGCCCCATGCGGGCGCAGGGAGCACGAGGAAGCAACGCAGCGGGGATGCCACCGATGCGTTGGACCCCCTCCGTGCAACACACCCAAGGAGAATTGAATGGCTGCAAGCTCAGCACTGACTTCCCCTCTCATCCTCGCCCTGGTCTGCGGACTCGTCGCCGTGGCCTATGGCTTCTGGGCCCGTGGCTGGATCCTGGCCAAGGACCCCGGCAACCCCCGCATGCAAGAGATCGCCGCGGCCATCCAGGCCGGCGCGGCGGCCTACCTGGCGCGCCAATACAAAACGATCGCCATCGTGGGCGTGGTGCTGGCGGTGCTCATCGGTGTCTTCCTCGATGGAACCACGGCCATCGGCTTTGTGGTCGGGGCGGTGCTTTCGGGCGCCTGCGGCTTCATCGGCATGAATGTCTCGGTGCGCGCCAATGTGCGTACGGCACAGGCTGCCACGCACGGCATCGGCCCTGCGCTGGACGTGGCGTTCCGCGGTGGCGCCATCACCGGCATGCTCGTGGTGGGGCTGGGCCTCCTGGGCGTCACGGGGTTTTACTGGTTCCTGGCAGGCAACGGCAATCTCACCCCCACGGCCAACCTCGCCACGCTGCTCAACCCGCTGATCGGCTTTGCGTTTGGCTCTTCGCTGATCTCCATCTTTGCGCGGCTGGGCGGCGGCATCTTCACCAAAGGCGCTGACGTCGGCGCTGATCTGGTGGGCAAGGTCGAGGCGGGCATCCCTGAAGACGACCCACGCAACCCCGCCGTGATCGCGGACAACGTGGGCGACAACGTGGGCGACTGCGCCGGCATGGCGGCCGACCTGTTCGAGACGTACGCGGTGACGCTGATCGCCACCATGGTGCTGGGCGCCCTGATGGTGGCCACCGCACCGGTCAATGCGGTGGTTTATCCGCTGGCGCTGGGGGCCGTGTCCATCATCGCGTCCATCGTGGGCTGCTTCTTCGTGAAAGCCTCGCCGGGCATGAAGAACGTGATGCCCGCCCTCTACAAGGGTCTGGCGATCGCGGGCGTGCTCTCACTCATCGCCTTCTACTTCGTCACGCTGTGGATCATGCCGGACAACGCGATCACCGCCACGGGCAGCCAGCTGAAACTGTTCGGTGCCTGCGCCACTGGCCTGGTGCTCACGGCCGCACTGGTGTGGATCACCGAGTTCTACACCGGCACCCAGTACTCGCCCGTGCGGCACATCGCGCAGGCCTCTACCACCGGGCACGGCACCAACATCATCGCGGGCCTGGGGGTGTCGATGCGGTCCACGGCCTGGCCCGTGATCTTCGTGTGCATCGCCATCATCGCGGCCTACTGGCTGGCCGGGCTGTACGGGATTGCGGTGGCTGCCATGTCCATGCTGTCGATGGCGGGCATCGTGGTGGCGCTGGACGCTTACGGTCCCATCACGGACAACGCCGGCGGCATTGCCGAGATGGCCGAGCTGCCCAGCAGCGTGCGCGACATCACCGACCCGCTGGACGCGGTGGGCAACACCACCAAGGCCGTGACGAAGGGCTACGCCATCGGTTCCGCGGGCCTGGCCGCACTGGTGCTGTTTGCCGACTACACGCACAAGCTCGAAACCTACGGCCGCGCCGTGAGCTTCGACCTGTCGGACCCGATGGTCATTGTGGGCCTGTTCATCGGCGGCCTCATCCCCTACCTGTTTGGCGCCATGGCCATGGAAGCCGTGGGCCGCGCCGCCGGTGCCGTGGTGGTGGAAGTGCGCCGCCAGTTCAGCACCATCAAAGGCATCATGGACGGCACCGGCAAGCCCGAGTACGGCAAGGCCGTGGACATGCTGACCACCGCCGCCATCAAGGAGATGGTCATCCCCAGCCTGCTGCCCGTGGTCGTGCCCATCGTCGTGGGCCTGGCCCTGGGGCCCAAGGCGCTGGGCGGGCTGCTGATGGGTACCATCGTCACCGGCCTGTTCGTTGCCATCAGCATGTGCACCGGCGGCGGGGCGTGGGACAACGCCAAGAAGTACATCGAAGACGGCCACCACGGCGGCAAGGGCAGCGAAGCGCACAAGGCCGCCGTGACGGGCGACACCGTGGGCGACCCCTACAAGGACACCGCCGGCCCCGCCATCAACCCGCTGATCAAGATCATCAACATCGTGGCGCTGCTGATCGTGCCGCTGGTGGTCAAGTTCCACGGCGGCTGAAGCGCGAGCCATGAGGCGCATTCTGGAGGCTGGCGCGAATCGGGGCCACCCGAGGCCGCCCAGCTTCCAGCGCGCTGGTACCGCCAGCACCCTCTTGATGACCACACGACCGGTTTGAGCTAGACCGCCTGTGGGAGGGCGAGCACAGCGCGCAAGCCGCCCAGCTCGGCAGCCTCCAGGCTCAACTGGCCACCATACATCAGTGCCAGGTCTTGCACGATGGCAAGGCCCAGCCCCGTTCCCGGCACTGTCTCGTCCAGCCGCACACCACGCTGCAACGCCCCAGCACGCCGGACCACCTCAATGCCGGGGCCGTCATCCTCCACCCACAGCAAGATTTGGCGCGGCGACCCGGAGTGACCGTCCGCTCGCGCCTGCAACCGCACGGTGGAACGCGCCCACTTGCAAGCATTGTCCAGCAGGTTGCCCAGCATTTCCTGCAGATCCTGCGCCTCGCCAGCAAAGAACAATGGAGCATCGGGCAGCACAACCTCAATGCCTACGTCCCGCCCGGCATGTACCTTGTTCATCACCCGCACCAGCCCATCCGCCACCGGGGCCACCGCCGTGCGCTGCCCCGGCAGGTGCGCGGATGCAGCCACGCGGGCGCGCGCCAGGTGCCAGTCAATGTGCCGCCGAGCCACCTGCACTTGGTCGCGCACCAGCGCCGCCAACGTGGTGCCATCTCCGGGTGCCGGCGCGCGGGCCGCGTTCTCCAGCACCGAAAGCGGGGTTTTCAGGGCATGCGCCAGATTGCCCGCCTGGGTGCGGGCGCGCTCCACCACCTCGGCATTGCGGGCCAGCACTGCATTGAAGTCATCCACGAGCGGCTGCACCTCGGCCGGGAATGCGCCCTGCAGCTGGGTGGCTCGCGCCTGCTGCACATCCTGCAAGCCGCTCTGCAACGCCTGCAATGGCTTGAGCCCCACCGCGACCTGGGCCCAGGCCGCCACTGCCAACAGCAACAGCAGTACCGCCAGCGACAGCGCCAGCACGCGCGTGAAACGCGCGGTCGCCGCTTGCGTGGCCTGCAAGTCTGCCGCCACGATCAGTCGCCAGCGTGCCGCGTTCATGCCCTCGGCACGCACCGTGCGTTCCAGCACCAGCAAGGGCGCGCCTTGCGGGCCTGCCACCTCGTGCACATGAACGGCGCCATCAGCCAGGACATCCGCCTGCAAGATCAGGCGGGAGTCCCACAACGAGCGCGAGCGCAGCACGCCTTCCCGATCGCGCCCGTCGGCTGCGACGGCATCGACCTGCCAGTACAGACCTGAGTAGGGCTTGAGCCAGCGCGGGTCTGACAGCGCCTGGGTCGCAATCACCGGCTGGCCATGCTCATCAAACTCCAGCAGCGCCGTGACCTGGTCCAGCTGCAGCAGTAGCGCTGCCTCGAACTGGCGCTGCACATGCTCGCGGAACAGCCCACTCAGCACCAAGCCCGCCAGCACCACCGCCACCGTCAGCCCCGTCACCGTGACGGCCAGCAGCCGAAACCGCAGGGAGCGTGACCAGTGCAAGCCGCCCCGGTTCACGGCGGCACCAAGCGGTAGCCCATGCCACGCACCGTCTCGATACGGGCCGCGCTGGCCGACGGCGACTGCAGCTTTTTGCGCAGGCGCCCTACAAACACTTCGATGGTGTTGGAGTCCCGGTCAAAGTCCTGCGCATAAATGTGTTCGGTCAGTTCGGCACGTGACACCAACACACCAGGCCGGTGCATGAGGTAGTCGAGTACCTTGTACTCGTGCGCCGTGAGTGCCACGGGCTGGCCCGCGCAGGTCACGCGGCCGCTGCGGGTGTCCAGCGACCAGTCGCCACACTGCAGCACCGCAGACGCCTGCCCGCTGGCGCGGCGGATCAGCGCACGCAGGCGTGCCAGCAGCTCTTCGAGGTGAAAGGGCTTGGTCAGGTAGTCATCGGCACCCGCATCAATGCCCGCCACCTTCTCGTGCCAGTTGTCCCGCGCGGTGAGGATCAGCACCGGCATGTTGCGCCCCTCGGCCCGCCAGCGCTTGAGCACCGTGAGCCCGTCTACCACTGGCAGGCCCAGGTCCAGCACCACGGCGTCCACGGCCTCGGTATCGCCCTGGAACTGCGCGTCGCGCCCGTTGTCGGCTTCGTCCACGGTGTATCCCGCGCCCCGCAGCGCGGTGCGCAACTGGGTGCGCAGCTGCGTGTCGTCTTCTACGAGGAGGATGCGCATGAGCGTTGGTTGCGGGGCAGTTCTTAGCGGTGTTCTCGGCCAGTACGTTGATCGTCGCGCGATTTGACGCGCAGCACCTCGGCCGTGCGTGCATCGAGCTTGACCTTGGTCAACTGCCCCGCAGGTGTGAGCAGCTTGATCTCGTAAATCCAGCGATCCCGCTCCTGTTCCAACTCCACTTCGAGCACCTGGCCGGGCACCTCGCGCTGCAGGCGCTCCAGCACTGCAGGCAGCGGCAGCACCTGGCCCGCCTGCACGGCCTGCCGGGCGCTGTCGTGGTCGTCCTTGCCGCTGGCCAAGGCGTTTGGAGCGATTACCGCTGCTACCCACAGCAGACAAGCTGCCGTGCCCCAGCGCATGGCGCGGCAACGCTCTGATGCACGGTGGGGGGAAAAAAGCATGGGTGCATTGTCCCGAGCAGTGTCTGAACGGCCGATGAACAGCCCTTTCACGCGCGGTTCAGGCTGGGGTTTCAAGAATGGCTGCATAGGACAACAAACACCTACAAGGACACCACGATGACAACCGTTCACATACTGGCCCTGGCTGCACTGTGCCTCGGGGCCGCAGCCAGCCCCAGCCACGCCGCAGACACCACCGCCGCCCAGCAACTCGCACGCTGGAGCGCACAGGCAGGCAGCCCCGGCAATGCCGACAAGGGCCAGGTGTTCTTCACCACCCGGCACGGCGGCGAGTGGTCTTGCGCATCCTGCCACGGCACGCCGCCCACCGCGCAGGGCAAACACGCCAGCACCGGCAAGTCGATAGCGCCCCTGGCCCCTGCCTTCAACCCCAAGGCATTCACCGACACCGCCAAGGTGGACAAATGGTTTCGCCGCAACTGCAACGACGTGCTGAGCCGCGAATGCACGGCCATGGAGAAGGCCGATGTGTTGGCGTACCTCAAAGCACTCAAGCCTTGAATCTCTACACCATGAAAAAACTTGCCCCCATTCGCCCCGCCGCCATGGCCGCAGCACTGTGCATGCTGGCCCTGCAGGCGCTCCCCAGCGCCCATGCAGACAGCGGGCGCGCCATGCCCCGCAACGTGCCCAGCGCCTACACGCAGGAATGCGCCGCCTGCCACACCGCCTACCCACCCGGGCTGCTGCCCGCCGCGTCGTGGAACCGCGTGATGACGGGGCTCGACAAGCACTATGGCACCGATGCATCGCTGGACGCGGCCACCGTGCGCCAGCTCAACCAGTGGCTGCAGGCCCACGCCGGCACCTACAAGCGCGTGAGCGAAGAGCCTCCCGAGGACCGCATCACCCGCTCGGCCTGGTTTGAGCGCAAACACCGAAAGATCGAGCCCGCCGCCTGGAAGCTTGCCAGCGTGAAAAGCGCCGCCAACTGCGCGGCCTGCCACACGGGTGCCGACCAAGGGCAATTTGATGACCACGACCTGCGCATGCCCGTGGGGCTGGATGCCCGATCACGCCGCGCCTGGAACGACTGAACCCAAGGAAAACACCATGCAAACCACCTCCTCCTTCGACCCGGTCCGCGCCACAGCGCAGCCAGCGCCTGCCAAAACTCCCGGCCGCCGGGTCACCGACGCGCCCACGCGGATGTTCCACTGGCTGTTTGCGCTCTGCTTTGTGGGGGCCTACGCCACCGCCGATGGCGAGCACTGGCGGCTGCTGCACGTCACGCTGGGCTACACCATGGCGGGCCTGCTGGGTTTTCGCGTGCTGTACGGAATCTTTGGTCCGCGCACTTCGGGCCTGGGCCTGCTGTGGCGCAAGCTGGCCGGTGCTCCCGCATGGCTGGGCACCCTGTCCCAAGCACGCTCTGCCAGCCAGGTGAGCCAGGTGAACTGGCGCCAGGGGCAAAACCTGCTGATGGCACTGGCGGTGGTGCTGCTGCTGGTCCTGGTCGTTCCTATCACCTTGAGCGGCTATGCCACCTACAACGATTGGGGCGAAGTGTTGGGTGGCGACTGGATCGAAGAAGTGCACGAGTTCTTCGGAGAAGCCATGCTGTTTGTCGTGCTGGCCCACCTCGCATTGATTGCCGGCCTGAGCATGCTGCGGCGCAAGAATCAGGCGCTGCCCATGCTGACCGGGCGCGTGGAAGGCCCTGGGCCCAACCTGGTGCAGAAAAACCGCACCTGGCTGGCGGCCGCGCTGCTGCTGGCAGTGCTGGCCTTTGGCGCATGGGAGTGGCAGCAATCGCCCAATGGTTTGATTGCCAGCGACACGACGAACGAGCGCAGCAGACACCACGATGACGACTGAAGACCGTCAAGACAACTTTCAGGATCAGCCCATGAAAATCTATATGTGTGTGGTCTGCGGCTGGATCTATGACGAAGCTGCGGGCTTGCCCGATGACGGCATTGCGCCAGGCACCCTGTGGGCCGATGTGCCCGACGATTGGCGGTGCCCTGAGTGCAATGTGGGCAAGGCGGACTTTGTGCTGTGCGAGGTGTGAGGCGCAGGGTGTGATCTGGGAAACAGCAGCACCAGCACACTGACACATTCACCGATCAAAGGTATAAGAAAGATCGCCTCAAGACTCCCCACGCCCCCAGATGCCCGCACAACCCCCACCGACTGGCATTGACCCGGCCGTTGCCGCTCAGCGCCTGCGTGAAGAAGGCCCCAACGAACTGGGCATCAGCCAGCGTCGCACGCTGCGCGACATGGCCTGGGACGTGGTGCGCGAGCCCATGTTCTTGCTGCTGCTGGGTGCAGGCGGCATCTACCTGGCGATGGGCGACGCGCACGAGGCCCTGATCCTGCTGGGCTTTGTGGTGATCATCATGACCATCACGGTGCTGCAGGAGCGCCGCACCGACAACACCCTCAATGCCCTGCGCGACCTCTCCAGCCCCCGCGCGCTGGCGCTGCGAGGCGGCACCATGGTGCGCATCGCAGGCCGCGATGTGGTGCGCGAGGACCTGCTGATGATTGCCGAGGGCGACCGCATCCCGGCTGACGGAACCCTGCTGCAGGCGCACGAGCTGGCTGCCAACGAGTCGATGCTGACCGGTGAATCCGAGCCCGTGACCAAGCAGATTGCCGACAAGGTATTTGCAGGCACGCTGGTGGTCAGCGGGCAGGGTCTGCTGCAGGTGACGGCCGTGGGGCGCCATACCGAGCTGGGCCGCATCGGCCAGTCGCTCGACACCATTGCGCTGCAGGCTTCGCCCTTGCGTGAAGAAATGGCACGGCTCACCCACAAGCTCGTGCTGATCGGCCTGTCGCTGTGCGTGCTGCTGGTGGCCCTGTTCTGGGCACTGCGCGGCGACGCATTGCAAGCCGTGCTGGCAGGCATCACGCTCGCCATGGGCATCCTGCCGCAAGAGCTGCCGGTGATCATGATCGTCTTCCTGGCTCTGGCTGCACGGCGGCTGGCGGCGCAGCAGGTATTGACGCGGCGGCTCAACGCCATCGAAACGCTGGGGCAGACCACCGTGCTGTGCGTGGACAAGACCGGCACCCTCACGCAAAACCGCATGGCCGTGGCCGCACTGTGCATTGCGGGCGAGGAGCTGGATGTGCAGAACCTGCCCGAAAAAGCAGCCGAGGCAGATGGCACGGCGCTGCCAGAGGCCTTTCACGAACTGCTCGAATACGCCGTGCTCGCCAGCGAGATCGAACCGCACGACCCCATGGAGCAGGCCTTTCACCGCATGGCGGGGGATCATCTGGCAGGCACCGAGCACCTGCACCCCGCCTGGTCGCTGGCGCGCGAATATGAGCTCTCGCCCCAGCTGCTGGCCATGAGCCACTTGTGGCGCGACGGCACATCCGCGCACGATACCGTGGCCACCAAGGGTGCGCCGGAAGCCGTGGCCGACCTGTGCCATCTGCCTGACGCCGAGCGCGCCACCGTCAGCGCCCAGGCCACTCGGCTGGCCGATCGGGGCCTTCGGGTGCTGGGCGTGGCCAAGGCCCGGCACCGCGTGCAAGACGAATGGCCCGGCATTCAGCACGACTTTGACTTTGAATGGCTGGGCCTCGTGGCCCTGGCCGACCCCTTGCGACCCGAGGTGCCCCAGGCGATTGCAGAGTGTCACCAGGCGGGTATCCGCGTGGTGATGATCACAGGCGATCACCCCCGCACCGCACGCGCGATCGCAGCCCAGGCGGGCATCGCCCACGACCAGGTCGTCACCGGCGATGAAATGGCCCTGATGTCCCCCGACATGCTCACCAGCAAAGTGCGGCAAGTCAGCGTGTTTGCACGCGTCAAGCCGCACCAGAAGCTGGCGCTGGTCGAAGCCCTCAAGGCCCAGGGCGAGGTGGTGGCAATGACGGGCGATGGCGTGAACGACGCCCCCGCCCTCAAGGCCGCCCACATCGGCATCGCCATGGGCCAGCGCGGCACCGACGTGGCGCGCGAGGCCGCAGCGCTGGTGCTTCTGCACGACGACTTCGCAGCCATTGTTCAGGCCATCCACCGGGGGCGCCAGACCTTTGCCAACCTGCGCCAAGCCATGGTCTACACGCTGGCCGTGCATGTGCCCATCATCGGTCTGGCGCTGCTGCCGGTACTGTTCGGGCTGCCGCTGGTGCTGGCGCCGCTGCACATCGCTTTTCTTGAGCTGGTCATCGACCCGGCCTGCTCCATCGTGTTCGAGGCAGAGGAAGGCGCAGCCAGCCTCATGCACCGCCCCCCGCGCCGTGCCGACGAGCCCCTGCTGCGCGGCCGCCACATTCTGCTGAGCTTGGTGCAAGGCAGCGTGGTGACGGCCGCCGTGGTGGGTTTGTATGCCTGGTTACTGAGCGAGGCTGCGCACACCCCCATCGCCAGCACGGCCGCATTCGTCTTGCTGGTAACCGCCAACGCCGCGCTGATCCTGCCCAGCCGAAGCCTGCAAGGGGGATGGCGTAACCTGTGGGCGGGCCTCACACCCGTCAGCCTGTGGGTGCTGTGCGGCACGCTGGTTGCACTGGCCAGCATCACGACCATGCCCTGGCTCGCCAAGGCCTTCAGGTTCCCGCCGCTGTCTCCGTGGCAGTGGATCCTGGCAGCGGGCACGGGGGCAGCGCTGGTGCTGGTGTTCGAGGCGATCCAGCGCGCTCTGTTGCGGGGAGACTCGGAGCATCTCCAGGAATCCACTGCACGAATCCCCACTGGGCAAGGGCGCGCTACGGGCCGGGATGGGGTGTAAGGCGCAAGATGCATCAATAGCTGCACCTATTGCGAGGATTGGCAACGCAGCAGATCGCCCAAGTCCGCAGATCCCCGCGGCGCAGCGACTTGTGCAAGGATCTCGCCCCCTCCCGTAGGGTAAAAAGGGGGCTTCCCCCCGCCTTTTGGCGCGTACGATGGCGGCCTGCGCTCACCTTTTCCGCAATAAGAAGTGGCTTCACAACACACTCCACCATTGGCGCCCGTCCCTCACGGTGTGGATGGCACGGCTCACCAGCGCATCGTGCAGGCCATGCTGGCACAGGCGCGGCCTCTGCTGGAGCACGTGGTCGAAGCCACTCGCATGTCGCTGCAATCGCGCCAGGACACCGCCCGTACGCCGGGCGAGCACCACGCGATGCTGGAAGCGCGGCAGCAACTGATCCGGCTGGCGCCCGTAATGGGAGAGCGCTACCCTGACGCGCTGCGCAAAGCCCTGGCCGACACCGCCCCGCAGGGCGATGACAAGCCCACGCGCTCGCTCTTCACCATCCATTTCGACGAACTCGAACTGATGGATGACGCTCAGATCAACGAAAGCGTGGAGCGCGCCCGGGCACGACAGATGCTGATGTCCTCCGTCGAAGGGCCGCTGGCGGACCTCGATGCGCTCGTCTGCGGGGCACTGGGCGCACAGCGCGTTCAGACTGAATGCAATCCGATGCGCCCGGATGTCTTCCTGCAGGCGTTGCAGGCCGTGGTATCGCAGATGCAGGTGACCGAACAGGTTCGGCACGACTGGATGGGTCCCATGGCCCAAGCGCTGGGCAGCGAGCTGCGCAAACTCTACCTTTCGCAGATTGATCAGCTCAAGGACAGTGGCGTCCAGCCGGCGGGCTACGCCATGCGCCAGGCCAGCGGCGAGGTGGTCTACGCAGCCCCTGCTGGCGGTGGCGCAGCGCCAGGCTTTGCATCCGATTCGGATCTTTCCGCCGCGGCAGGATCCGGCGATTCGTCGTTGCTTACGCTGGAGCGGCTGCGCCGACTGCTGCAAGGCGAATTCAGTGAGGTTGGCGCGCCAAGGCAAGCTCCGACAACATCACTCCCCCCGGCTTCGTCCGAGGTTGCGGAGCCCTTCGCCGAACGGTTCGAACGCGAGTTCGAAGACCCCGACGCCCTGCCCCGCATCGATGCACCGCCCACCGACTTTGCGGCCACCGTGCCCGCGGCCTTCGAGGCGCTGCAGGAGATGAAACAGGTGGGCCGGATGATGGAGCGGCTAGGCAGCCAGCGCGCGCAAGCCGCCGGCGCGGCCCAGGCCGGAGGCACTTCGCCACAGCGCAGACCCGCGAACGGACTGGGCCAAGCGCTGAGCATGGAAGTGGTGTCGCTCATGGTGGACAACATCGCCCGCGACACGCGGCTGCTGTGGCCTGTGCAGCAGTTCATCCGGGCCCTGGAGCCCGCATTGATGCAACTGGCGCTGGTCGACCCACGGTTTTTCAGCCACAAGGAACACGCCGCGCGGCGGCTGCTTCAGGACATCACCGATCGCAGCCTCGCCTTTGCCAGCACGGAGGAGGCGGGGTTCCAGAGCTTCATGCGGTCCCTCATGAACTTCGCAGGCCCCTTGGCCACGGCCACCATCGAAGGCCCCGAGGACTTTGAGCAGGCGCTTGAACAGCTGCACGCGAAGTGGGCCGAGAAAGAGCAGGCACGCAAGCAGGAACGCCTGCGCGCGATCGAAGCGCTGCAACATGCCGAACAGCGCCACCTGCTAGCCGCCCAGATTTCGCGCGAGATCTGGCTTCTGCCAGATATTGGCAAAGTACCCGACGAGGTGTCGCGCTTCCTGCTCGGCCCCTGGGCGCAAGTGATGGCCGAGGCACGGCTGGCCGACGCCGGCGCCAGCGCCGACCCCGGTCGTTACCAGGAGGTGCTGGACGCCTTGATCTGGAGTGCCCAGCCCGAGCAGACCCGCGCCAACACGAGCCGGCTCGCACGGCTGCTCCCCAAGCTGCTGGCCAAGCTGCGCGAGGGCCTGGCCACCATCGACTATCCCGCTGCGCGCACGGAAGCAGTTTTTGAGCTGCTGATGCAGTTGCACCAGCAAGCCTTCAAACCTGGGCCCCGCGTAGCCACTCCGGCGTCCCCCGCGCCCGCCACCCCGGCCACCACGCAGGGCGCGCTGTTGGAGAACGACGATCCGTGGGTGGCCCCGGCCGAAGCCAAGGAGTCCGGCTTCATGGACGCGCTGCCGGACGACAGCCGGAGCGCAGCCCCGGCCATGGCGCCTTCGCCTGCGACTGCGCCCGCCTCCGAAGCTGCACCCGAATCCGCAACGGCGGGCCCGGACCCGTCGGCGCTGTCAGGTCTGGTCGTCGGCACTTGGGTCAACCTGCTGGTGGGCGGAAAGTGGGAGCGCACGCAGCTGTCGTGGATCGGCTCGCACGGCAACCTCTTCCTCTTCACCAGTGCCTCCGGCCGCACGCAGTCGATGACCCTGCGGCTCATCGAACGGCTGGTCCAGCAAGGAGCCATGCACCTGCTCACCCAGCACCCCGTCGTGGACGGCGCCCTGGACGCCGTGGCGCAGGTGGCCATGCGCAACAGCGTGGAGAGCCGGCTCTAGCGCGCCTGCCCCGAGCCCGCGATGGGAGTCATTGACGGCGTGCCGTTGAGCGTCCCCAGCCGCTGATTCAGTTCGCCGACGCCCGCTGGGGATGGGGTGGCCGCAGCCGCACGGGCCCACTGCGCCGCTCGATGGCCGCCTGCACCTCCTTGCGCAGGCCCAGCGCAAAGGCCCATTCGGCCACCACGAACAGGGGTCCGACGATGAGCCCGACCAGGTCGTCCACAAACGCGGGCTTGCGGCCTTCGTAGTAATGGCCCACGAACTGGATCACCCAGCCCACGACAAACAGACCAATGCCGGTAGCGAGCCAGGCTACCGTCGACTGCAACGCAACCCAGTGCCCGGCCGCCAGCATGGCCGCCAGCAGGGTTGCCATGGTGAGACCAAAACGGGTGTCCAGCCGGAAGTAGAAGATGCTGGCCGCCAGCGCGGCCAACAGCGCCGGGGTCAGCGGAAGCTGGCCAGCCATCCATGCCGGGCGCGACAGCAGTACGACCACTGCGAACATGATCATGGGCACCCCCACAAAATGCGTGTGAATGTTGCGCGGGTCGCGGTGGTAGTCGGCGTACTGCGAGAGGTGATCAATCAGGGTTTTCATGCGTGTCTCCGGATGTTGTTTTGCGCAGCATCAATACTCATCCCGGCGCCGCGCCAACGTCTGTCGTGCACACGACAAAACGGCTCGCTCCCCTGATCTCGCCGACCTTCCCGCCGCTTGCCCGGCGCCTTGTCCAGACCGCATGACCGACCCTGCCGCCTTCCTTCCCATCCTTGAATCTGGCCGCTGGTTTGCCCACCTGCCGAGGGGATTTGCGCAGCCGCTGATCGGCATGGCGCATGTTCGCCAGTTGCAGGCGGGGGAAGTTCTCTTCCTGCGCGGCGATGCGCCCTGCGGCCTGTACGCCGTGGTGCGCGGGGCCATCAGCATCTCGGGCACCGGCGGGCGGGCCCAGGAGGCTCGCTCAGCCTTGCTGACGCGGCTGGAGCCTCCCCACTGGTTCGGTGAAATCTCGGTGTTCGACGGATCGGCGCGCACCCACGACGCCCACGCAGCCGAACCCAGCACCCTGCTGCAGGTGCCGCACGAGCGGCTGCAAACATGGCTTCAGGCACACCCCGAGCACTGGCACGCCCTGGCCCTGCTGCTTACCGACAAGCTGCGCACGGCCTTCGTGGCGATGGAGGAACTGGCCCTGCTGCCCGCGCCGCTGCGCCTGGCGCGCCGCCTGGTGATGATGGCCGAGGGCTATGGCCAATGGAACGCGGAAGGGCAATCGCGCCGGGTGCTGTCCATTTCGCAGGAGCAGCTGTCACAAATGCTGGCCATCTCGCGCCAGACCACCAACCAGATCCTCAAGGACCTGGAGTCGCGCCAGCTGGTACGCGTGCACCGCGGCGAGGTGGAAATCCTGGACCTGGCAGCCCTGCGCGCTTCATGCTATTGAATTCATAGCTTTTCACGCCGAATGGATAAGCGCTAGCGGCATTTTTTGCACAAATACTAAGCACACATTCCATTTCCAGGCAAAATCACTCCCCATGCAACTGAACTACATCGCCAACGCTTCGGTGCCGTCCTCTTCTGGCCGCGCGATCCCCGTGATCGACCCTTCCGACGGGCAGCCCTTCGATGAGATCCAGCGCAGCAATGCCGACGACATCGACGCGGCGGTGCACGCGGCCCGACAGTGCTACCACGCGGTGTGGCAAAAGCTGGCCCCGGTGGAGCGCGGCCGCCTGCTGCAAAAGCTCTCGGCCAAGATCCTGGAGCATGCCGACGAGCTCACGGCGCTGGAGCAGCGCGACTGCGGCAAACCCACCAAGCAGGCACGGGCCGATGCGATCGCGCTGGCGCGCTACTTCGAGTTCTACGCCGGTGCGTGCGACAAGTTCCACGGCGAGACGATTCCCTACCCCGACGGCTACAGCGTGCTCACCTGGCGCGAGCCGCATGGCGTTACGGGCCACGTGATCCCCTGGAATTACCCCATGCAGATCTTTGGCCGCAGCGTGGGCGGCGCGCTGGCCGCAGGCAATGTGTGCGTCGTGAAGCCGGCGGAGGACGCCTGTCTTTCGCTGATCCGCGTGGCGCAGCTCGCGGCCGAAGTGGGCTTCCCCTCCGGCGCGCTCAACATCGTCACCGGCTATGGTCACGAGGTGGGCGACGCGCTGGCGCGCCACCCCGGCATCGACCACATCAGCTTCACGGGCAGCCCCAAGATCGGCACGCTGATCCAGCAGGTGGCCGCCGAGCGCCACTGCCCCGTGACACTGGAGCTGGGCGGCAAGAGCCCGCAGATCATCTTTGCCGACGCCGACCTCGACGCCGCCATCCCCGTGGTCATCAACGCCATCGTGCAGAACGCCGGGCAGACCTGCTCGGCCGGCTCGCGCGTGCTGATCGACTCGCTCATCTACGAGCCCCTGCTGGAGCGCCTGGGCAAGGCTTTCGAGGCACTGCGCGTGGGCCCCGCCGCGATGGACCTGGACGTGGGCCCACTGATCCGCCAGACGCAGCAACAGCGCGTGTGGGACTTCCTCTCCGACGCGCAGGTGGCCGGCATCCCCATGGTGGCCCAGGGCGTGGTGGTGGACGAAGCCCCCGAGACCGGCTACTACCAGGCCCCCACCCTGCTGCGCGATGTACCGGTGGGCCACCGGCTGGCGCAGGAGGAAGTCTTCGGCCCCGTGCTGTCGGCTATGGCCTTCCAGGACGAAGACCACGCGGTGGAGCTGGCCAACGCCACGCAGTTCGGCCTGGTGGCGGGCATCTGGACGCGCGACGGCAGCCGCCAGTTCCGCATGGCCAAGCGCGTGCAGAGCGGCCAGGTGTTCATCAACAACTACGGTGCGGCGGGCGGTGTGGAGCTGCCCTTTGGCGGCGTCAAATCCAGCGGCTACGGGCGCGAGAAGGGCTTTGAGGCGCTGTACGGCTTCACCACACTCAAGACCGTGGCCATCCGGCACGGCTGACAATCTTTAGTGAAAACGACCGCTGGCGCCTTATCGTCAAGCGCCTTAAGCTATTAAATAAATAGCAAATAGACCGTATCCCAGGAGACCGATTCCATGCGCGTGCAAAACAAATCCATCATCGTCACCGGCGCCGGCAACGGCATTGGCGAGGGCATCGCCAAGCGCCTGGCGGCCGAGGGTGGCAAGGTCATCGTCAACGACATCAACGAGGCCGGCGGCCTGCGCGTGGTGGACGAGATCACGGCGGCAGGCGGCACCGCCGCGTTCGTGAAAGCCGACGTGACGAAGTCCGCCGAAGTCAAGGCGATGGTCGAGGAAGCCGTGCGCCGCTGGGGCCGCCTGGACGTGATGGTGAACAACGCGGGCTGGACGCACCGCAACCGCCCCATGCTGGAGGTGAGCGAGGAAGAGTTCGACAAGGTCTATGCCATCAACATGAAAAGCATCTACCTGTCGGCCATCCACGCGGTCCCCGAACTCCGCCGCGCGGGGGGCGGCAGCATCATCAACATCGCCTCCACCGCCGGGCTGCGGCCCCGCCCGGGCCTGACCTGGTACAACGGCTCCAAGGGTGCGGTCATCATCACCAGCAAGTCCATGGCCGCCGAACTGGGGCCGGACAACATCCGCGTGAATTGCATCAACCCCGTGTTCAACCCCGACACGGGGCTGGCCGCCGATTTCGCGGGCGGCCCCGTGGACGAGGCGCGCCGCGCCAAGTTCCTGGCCACCATTCCGCTGGGCCGCTTCTCCACGGCACTGGACGTGGCCAACGCCGCGCTCTACCTGGCCAGCGACGAGGCCGCGTTCATCAGCGGCGTGTGCATCGAGGTGGACGGCGGGCGCTGCGTCTGAGCGGGCGGCGCGGCGCTGGCCATGCCGTTGCATGCCAATCCGCACCATGGCAGTGCGGATTGATTGACGCAGGCACGGCGCCTGCCTATATTCCCGCCGATGTTTGCGAGCCCCTTGACCGCCACGAACGCCAGCGCCGCCGCGCCGCTGCGGCGTGCTGCGCGCTCGCAGGCCACGCTCCAGGCCGGTGACCGACTCATCTGCAACCTCGCTGCAGATTCCTGAGCCCGGCGACACCCACTCCCCCACTTTCTTTCGCGCACCTCCTGTCGCCGGGCCCAGCCCCAGCGCCTTGCTGCGCCCGGGCCACGGCCCGGCGCTGCCCTGAGGAGTGTCCATGCCCCCGTTTCCCTCGGGCGAGATTTCGCTCGCCCGGTGCACCTGCGCGCACCGTCTTCCCGACCATGAGGCCACCGGCACAGCCGTCACCCACGCGGCTTTCGCGGCCACCTCCGCCGACATCACCCGACAGTTCATCCGCGCCAAGCGGCCCTGCGCCGACGGCTACCGCTGGTACCTGCGCCGCCAGGAAGGCGCCAGCAACTACCAGGCGCTGCTGGACGACCTGGTGCGCGAGGGCCGCGTGGACGACGCCTGCTGGATGCTCGACCAGTTCGGCCCCACCAACGACGTGCTGGAGCTGGAGCACCTGGAGGCCGATGCGCTGGTGTTTGCCGGCAGCGTGCGGTGCGCAGGCAGCGCCGATGTGGATGGCGTGCTGCGCACGGGCCGCAGCCTGAGCGTGCGGGGCAGCCTGCGCGTGGGCGGGGCCCTGAGGGTCGGCGAGGACTTGCGGGTGTCCGGCGCCGCGCGCTGCAATGGCAGCGTCCGTTTGCACGGCGACGCGCGCATCGGCGGATCCCTGGCGGCGGCGCAGCGCATGCAGTGCGCCGCAAGCCTGCGGGTGGGAGGCGAGCTCACCTGCGCCGCCGCGGCCCACATCGCGGGCCACTGCGCCGTGAGGCAAAACCTGCAAGTCGCGGGTGAGCTGGACTGCGCCGGCGGCATCAAGGTGGGGGGCCATCTGCACGGCGGTGCTGCCGTGCAGGCCGCGCGTGGGCTGCAGGTGGCAGGCGATGTGGACTGCGGCGGCCACCTGCAGATAGGCTGGGGCGTGCGCGCCGAGGGTCACATTCGCGCCGCTGGTGCCATCCGCGCCGGCGAAAGCCTGTGGGCTGGTGGACCCATTGCGGCAGGAGAAACCTATGGCGTCTACGCGGGATTGGCGGTACCGCTGCCCGACTGGCCAACGAGTGCCCGGGTGCGCGCCACCGAACAGCCCGCACGGCTGCTGAGTGGCTGCTGGACCGGCCCTGAGGAAGAAGCGCCATGACGCCGGCCCTGCACCCCGCGCGCCACCTTGTCTCGCCGCCCTCGGCCGCGCTGACGGGCGCAGGGTGGTTTCACCGCCTGGCAGCCGCACTGACCGAACTGCGCATCGACGTGGATCTGTCGGGCCGCGATATCCAGCGGGAGTTCGACGCGCTGTATGACCGCATCCGTACCAACCACCGCACCCGCGATGCCATGCGCGCACTGCCCTTGCAGCTGCACGGGCTGTTGTTTCGCGTGCGCGAGGCAGATGGCGAATATTTCGTGTATGCCATCGAGCCGCTGAACAACCGCATCGTGGCCTACACCGTGTTCAACCGGCTGGTCGAGGTGGACCGCCGCACCGACCGCCACCTGCGCGCGCCGCACACCAGGGTGGTGGACGGCTACCGGCGCATGGGCATCGCGTCGGCCATCTACCGCTGGTGGCTGGACTCTGGCAGGAGCCTGATCACTGGCGCACGCCAATCGGCTGGCGCCCATGGCCTGTGGATGGCCCTGGCACGCCACTATGGATTGGCAGCCGTGCGCATCGATGCCAACAAACGCCTGCAGCGCCTACCGCTGCCGCCGCCAGCGGGCTTCTTCAGCGCACTGGACACCCGGCTGGTGCTGCTGGGGCGCAACTGCCGTCCGGGGGACTTCCTGCACCTTGCCGACGGCGACCGCTGACCGGCTGACCCGTTTCCTGGCGACGCGGCCTTACCCCAGCACTTCCCGCAGTGCCACCTCGTACTGGCCGGTGAGCTTGTCCATCACCGACAGCAGCCGCTCGCTGGTGGTGGCGACCGCGCTGAGCCCCGCATCGTCAGCCGGGCGGCGCAGCGCGGACTCGAAGAACAGCCATTGCGAATCGGCCAGCTCCAGTTCGTTGCGGATGGCAGGGGTGGACACCGGGGCCGCCTTCAAGGCCTGCAGCGCCTGCCGGAAATCGGCCGCATCGGACGACAGCTGCGCCTGCACGACCTTGGAGTCGACCTTGGCAGCGTTCAGGAAGTAGTTCTTGGCCAGGCGCTGCGAGAGCATGCGCTGGCGGCCCGCCAGGTTCACCAGCCGCGCACTGGGCGCCTGGGCCATTTTTTCGATGGCTTCCGTGACGGCCTGGGCAATCAGCAGCGTGCGATCGGACTGCTCGGACGCCGCGACCACCAGGGCCGTGGTGGTCGCGGGCGCGGTAGTCATCTGATTGAGCAAGGCGAACTGTTTTTGCACTTCTGCCAGTTGCCGCCCCACCTCTGCCGGCCATTGGCCCGACTGCATGCCCTTGGCCAGTTCGCCGCTGCCCGACTGCACCATCTTGCGGGCCAGTCCCATCACATCCAGCGCCGCTGCAGGCAGCACCTGCAGGTACTGCTGGCAATAGGCCTTGGCCATGCGCTGCGACAGCGCCCGGAACCAGCCCGCGTAGTTGATGGCGCCCGACAACCCCATCTGTGCCTGCGCCCCATTGGCCCAGGTGGGCAGCAGGATGCCTGCGGCAACCCACTGGACTGCCACACGGCGCTGGCACGGCATGGCATCGGCTGAAAATTCGCGCGTCAACATGAAAACTCCTGAAATTGGCCGTTCCATTGTTGCAACGCAACAGAGCCAGGGCACTGCGCCATGTCAAAAACAGGCTGCTGCGCGGACCAGGGCCTGTGAACAGACCCGCGCTAAAACTTGACCGCGATCAACTCACGGCGCAGGGGCATCACCCCGTGCGCAAGCCCCTTGCGGCAAAATCGCAGCATGGCCGAACGAGTGATCCCCCTGGTGGACCAACGCCTCGCTGCTCTGGCAGCGAAGGTGCCCGCGCGAGCCGTGCCGCCCACCGGCCTGCTCACCGACACCCGTGGCCGCCCGCTGCGCGACCTGCGCATCAGCGTGACGGACCGTTGCAACTTCCGCTGCAACTACTGCATGCCCAAGGAAGTGTTCGACAAGGACTACCCCTACCTGCCCCACGGCGCCCTGCTGAGCTTTGAAGAGATCACGCGGCTGGCAAAGCTCTTCCTGGCCCATGGCGTGCGCAAGATCCGCCTGACCGGCGGCGAGCCCCTGCTGCGCAAGAATCTCGAAGAGCTCGTGGCGCAGCTGGCCGAGCTGCGCACCGTGGACGGCGTGGCGCCCGATCTCACGCTGACCACCAACGGATCGCTGCTGGCGCGCAAGGCGCGGGCGCTGAAGGACGCAGGCCTCAACCGCGTGACCGTGAGCCTGGACGGTCTGGATGACGAGGTGTTCCGCCGCATGAACGATGTGGACTTTCCGGTGGCTGACGTGCTGGCGGGCATCGAGGCCGCGCACGCGGCGGGCCTGTCGCACATCAAGGTCAACATGGTTGTCAAGCGCGGCACCAACGAGCACGAAATCTTGCCCATGGCGCGCCACTTTCGCGGCACGGGCACCACGCTGCGTTTCATCGAATACATGGACGTGGGCGCCACCAACGGCTGGCGCATGGACGAGGTGCTGCCTTCCGCCGAGCTCATCGAGCGCCTGCGCGCCGAGCTGCCGCTGGTGCAGCTCGACCCCAGCAGCCCTGGCGAAACCGCCGAGCGCTGGGGCTACGCCAATGCCCAGGGCCAATACGACCCCGCCCTGGGCGAGGTGGGCGTGATCAGCAGCGTGACCCAGGCCTTTTGCCACGACTGCAACCGCGCGCGCCTGTCCACCGAAGGCAAGCTTTACCTGTGCCTGTTTGCCTCCGAAGGCTACGACCTGCGCACGCTCCTGCGCGGTGGCGCCAGCGACGAAGCGATTGCCTCGGCCATCGCGCCCATCTGGCAGCAACGCAGCGACCGGTACTCGGAGCTGCGCGGCAGCCTGCCTGCGGATACATCCCAAGGCACCCGCCGAGTGGAAATGAGCTACATCGGCGGATGAAGATTCGGTACAACCCCTTGAGCGACTTCGTCGCTTCCCCCTTCTCTCGCGCTGCGCGCGGGAAGGGGGACACAGCCCTCGCTGCGGGGCGGCCCTTGCTGGGCTACCCTGGTCTGGGCCGCGCTCGCATCATGGGCCATCACCCTTCCAAGACATGATTGACACCCAAGACATCACTGGCCTGGTCCTCGCCGGTGGCCGCGGCTCCCGCATGGGCGGCGTCGACAAGGGCCTGCAGAACTTTCGCGGCCTGCCGCTGGCGTTGCACACCCTGATGCGACTGCAACTGCAGACCGGCAACGTGATGGTCAACGCCAACCGCAACCTGGCGGCCTACGAGGCGTTTGGTGCGCCGGTGTGGCCCGATGTGCTGGCCGACTATGCGGGCCCGCTGGCGGGCTTCCTCACCGGGCTGGAGCGTTGCGAGACGCCCTGGCTGCTGACGGTGCCGTGCGATACCCCGCTCTTTCCTTTGGACCTCGCCGCGCGCCTGGCCGCCGCGGCAGAAGCCCAGGGCGCCAACATCGCCATGGCTGCCGCGCCCGAGGACGATGGCACGGGCCACACCACCGTGCGCACCCAGCCCGTGTTCTGCCTGCTGCGCGTGGGCCTGCTCGAAAGCCTCGTCGCCTTCACGCAGGCCGGCGGCCGCAAGATCGACGCGTGGACGGCCCAGCACCGCTGCGCCATCGTGCCGTTTGACCAGCCGGGCGACAACCTGCAGGCATTCTTCAATGCGAACACGCTGGCCGAGCTGCACGCACTGGAAAGTGCGAGCGCCCCGCAGCCGTGATCACAGACCGCTGCGATGAGCGCGCTCCCGCCTGCGGTCGCCAGTATTGTGCTGATCCGCCCGTTGGTTGCATCGGACGCCGGTGCCTACAAAGCCCTGCGCGACGAAGCGTTACGCACCGCACCCGATGCCTTCACCTCCGACTACGAATCCTCGGTAGACCGCGATGCCAGCGAGTACGTTGCCCGCTTCGGCACCGTGGAATCGGGCCAGTTCTTCCTGGGGGCGTTCGATGCCGCAGGCCAGCTGGTGGGCTGCCTGGGCTGCGAGCGCGAGCAGCGCACCAAGCAGCGGCACCTCGCCACGCTGGTGGGCATGATGGTCGCGCCGCACGCCCAGCGCCAGGGCATCGGCCAACAGCTAGTCGCCGCCTGTGTGGAGGCTGCCCGCCGCGTGCCCGGACTGGCACAGCTGGTGCTGACCGTGACGGCTTCCAACACGCATGTCGTGCGCCTGTACGAGCAGGCAGGATTCCGCGCCTGGGGCCTGCTGCCCAACGCCATCGTGGTGAACGGCGTGGGCCTGGACAAGCTGCACATGGCGCGCGTGCTGACCCCTGCTTCCAACGACAGAACTTCATGAAAACCATTGCCCAGATTGCCGCAGAGCTGCAAGGCTACGACCCGCAGGCCCTCAGCGCCGCCGACGTCAATGCGTTCCTGGAACGGCTGGTCGAGCCCGTTTCCGCCACCGAAGAGCTGCCCCTCTTCAACGCCCTGGGCCGCGTGCTGGCCCGCGAGGTGGTCTCGCCCATCAGCGTGCCGCCGCACGACAACTCGGCCATGGACGGCTATGCCTTTGCAGGCGCCCAACTGGTGGCGGGCCAGCCCCTCACGCTGCGCGTGGTCGGCACCGCCCTGGCGGGCAAGGCCTGGGCGGGCGTCGTGCGACCGGGGGACTGCGTGAAGATCATGACCGGCGCGATCATGCCCACGGGCCTCGATACGGTGGTGCCGCAGGAGTTCACCACGGCCGCTGGCGAGGGATGCATCACCATCGCCGCCGATGTGCTCAAGACCGGCGACAACCGCCGCTTCAAGGGCGAGGACCTGATGGCAGGCGGCGTGGCGCTGGCGCAAGGTGCGCTGCTGACGCCCGCCGCCCTGGGCCTAGTTGCCAGCCTGGGCCTGCCCACCGTAACGGTTTACCAGCGCCTGCGGGTGGCGTACTTCTCCACCGGCGACGAGATCCTGAGCCTGGGCGAGCCGCCCCGAGAAGGCGCGGTGTATGACAGCAACCGCTACACGGTGTTTGGCCTGCTCACCCGCCTGGGCGTGGAGGTGGTGGACCTGGGCGTGGTGCCCGACGACCCCGCGCAGCTCGAAGCCGCCTTCCGCACCGCCGCCCGGCGGGCCGACGCCATCATCACCAGCGGCGGCGTGAGCGTGGGCGAGGCTGACCACACGCGGACCATGATGAAGCAGCTGGGCGACGTGGCCTTCTGGCGCATCGCCATGCGCCCGGGCCGGCCCATGGCCGTGGGGCGCATTGGTGGCGCGCCATCCCAAGCAAAATCAGTGCCCAGCGCTTACCCAACAAGCGCCGAAAGCTATCAAAACAATAGCAAACACAACCCGGGAGGCGCCGTGCTGTTCGGCCTGCCCGGCAACCCGGTGGCGGTCATGGTGACCTTCCTGGCCTTTGTGCGCCCTGCCCTGCTCCGCATGATGGGCTGCACCCACACTGCACCACCGCTGCTGCGCGCCACCAGCACCGAAGCCATGCGCAAGAAGCCTGGGCGCACCGAATACCAGCGCGGCCTGGTCACCACCGCGCCCGACGGTACGCTGCAGGTGCGCACCACGGGCAACCAGGGCTCGGGCGTGCTCAGCTCCATGGTGCAGGCCAACGGGCTCATCGTGCTGCACCACGGGCAGGGCAACGTGGCGGTGGGCGATGCGGTGGACGTGATGGTGTTTGACGGCGTGATCTGACGCGGCCACAAGCCCCCGCCCGGCCGCCGCCTGCCCAACCCGCGCTAACCTGAAGCTCCACTCTCCCGAAACACCATGCCCTACGCCGCACAGCACCTTGCCCAGCCCCCTTCCCGCGACGACGTGGACCGCCTGAGCGGCGCCACGGTGGTCGAGTTTGGCACCCCGTGGTGCCCCCACTGCCTGCGGGCCCAACCTCTGATCGAAGCCGCGCTGAAAGACCGGCCCGACGTCGCGCACATCAAGGTCGAGGACGGGCCCGGCCAGCCGCTGGGGCGCAGCTTTCGCGTCAAGCTCTGGCCGACGCTGGTGTTCTTGAAAGATGGTAAGGAAGTGGCACGCCTGGTGCGGCCCCAGGGTGGGCAGGAAGTACTGGACGCTGTGCGGGCCCTTGCAGCCTGAGTCGTTTCTTCCCTCGCCGAGCGAAGCCAGCGGGCTGGTGCGAAACGACGTTGACTCTTCGGGGAAATTGCCATCCGTGGTGCGGAAATGCAATGCATGCGACATGGAAATCTCGTTGCGCGTGCCACGGTACATCTCGTACCACCGGGCTTTAGATTCTGCTGATGGCAGGAACTGAGCTTTAACTAAGCGGCGCCAACGCAGAAACGATGACCCATCGGCCAGGGCAGCCGCTCACAAAATCGCCAACGAGCGGGGCGCAGCTCGACTGTGCCTTAGGCTGTTCTAGCGCGCCTCTGATACGCTTCAATGGTCTTTTGGGGGTACCGCTCTTAGAACCTCTGGCCGCGCTCGGTATAGGCGCCTGGCTTGAGAGGTGCTCTATGCGTGACTCAACCTTTGCTTGGCTTGTCCTGGCGGCCAGTGTGCTCGCTGAAGTCGGTGGAACAATTGCACTCCGCTATGCGGACGGCTTCACACGTTTTTTCCCTTCCATCCTTACTGGGCTTTGCTATTCAGCCGCTATCTGGCTCATGGCCATCGCCGTGCGGCATATGGAAGTCGGACTTACCTATGCGGTATGGGCGGGAAGCGGAACCGCTTTGACGGCGTTGCTGGGAATGCTCTGGTTTGGTGAATCGGCGAGCTTCCTTCGACTGGCCGGTCTCAGCTGCATTGTTGTGGGCGTCATTGCTTTGAACTTGAGTGCTCGATAAGTCGCGGAACACTCGTTTTCAATGACTGACTCATGATTCAGCGAACGACTTTAAAGGGCCTGAAGGCGACGGTGAGCCCAGTTCCTCAAAGCGACCGTTGATTCCTAGCCCGTTGCTGAAGGTCCAAAACGTGACCTTCGAGAGCCTTTCGTTTGCAAGTTCGCAGGCTAACTAACCTACGCTAGAACAATGAAGACCCTGTTCCACCGCATCGTTCTTTTGACCTTAGTGGTATCGGCAATCGTCATCGCTGTCGCGCTGGCGACTTTCCTTGTCTACTCGGGCGTAGTGGAGCGGGAGACTCGGCATTTCGAAGCGATCCAAGAAGGCTCTTCTCGCCCATCTGTGATAGCTGCGCTGGGGAACCCGAGTCGCGTCCGTCCATGTGGGGTGCACCTTTGGTGGGGCCACGATGGGAACTATCGCGGGAAAAATGACGGGCGGTGCGTGACGGAGGAACGCTACGACCGTTTCCTCGTTGCCTTCGGTGTTGGATATTCAGCTGATGGAAAGGTGGTATCAAAGTACCAGTACGTGTCGGAATGAGGTCGGGACGCGCTCTACCCCTTCATCGAGCGGACGGCTTCCCGGCCTCCAGCCGTCGATCATGTCGAACTTGAGCGTCCGCTTTCATTTGCCACAACCGGCTGCTCTTGGCCGAATGCTGCCCCACGGCTAGGGGCGCTAACGAACCCAATCCGGGTGTGCGCCCCTTGCTCCGAAGCGGTCATCCGCCCGATGCAGGGTGACCCTTTAGTTGCCGCTACGCGAGCTGGTAGAGCGTCTGTCCGCCGATGACGAAGAATCGCCGGCAGCAATGCGAGCTTCGGCAATCGACATTGCCTCGTCCATTTCTCGTTGGAGAAAATGGCAAAGTCATGCGCTCTGTCCAAAAGTTCCACGCCGTATCCGGCACTCTTTTCTGGATGTCTACGTTGAAGGCTGCCCCGAGTTCCATGAACGCATTGATGCTTCGCAGGGGGTGATTCGAATCGATGCATGCCTTGGCTTCAAATAGGCACTGGCGAGTAGAGTTAACCAACTCTTCGTCACTCCACTCGGGAACTGCGACAGAGCCTTCATCCAGCGCGATGCCGAATAGCGTGTATGCCGGAAACGGTGTTGCCGGATTGTCGGCCAGTTCCTGGTCGGAGAACTGGCCGCTGCGGTAGTCGCGTCCAATGGCCTCCCAATCGGCACAGCGGCGCGCCGGGGTGGCCGTTGCGTCTGGCGCTGAATATGGAGTTCAGTTGCCATTGCGCGCGCATGGTTGCCGAGGGGACAACTTAATGCGACCCCTGGGGACTCCGCCCCCGCTCGAAAGGCTAGCGCTTGAGCGGCGCGGCCTCGCCACCAGGCACCGCGGGGGCACTAGGCGCACTAGGCGCACTAGGCGCACTAGGCGCCGATGGTGCCGTGGTTGTGCTGGGCTGGCTACCCGTCTGGGAAGGAATGACACTTGGCCGGGTAATCGTGGGTTGCTGCGGGCTCGCGGGTTGCTGTTGCGTGCCCACGCGCTGCCCTGTGCTGACGCCAGATGATGTCCCGGCCCCCGCCGCTGGCGTGGTTCGCGGCTCGCCCATGGCTGCAGGTGCCTGCGTTGCCGCTGGCGGCGCTACTGGAGGAGCAGCGTGGGTTTCTGCTGGCGTTTGTGAAGGTGGCGCCGATGGCGTCTGAGAGGGTGAAGTGGACGTTTCCGGGAACGAGGTCGAAGGGGCGGGGACGCCGGGCACGACCCGGCCCGTCGAGTTCGTCTGAGCGGCTACGCTGGTGGCAGCCGCTGCAAGCAATGCAATGGTGGCAAGGCGCATGGTGATCTCCAGATTGGGCCACCCTACTCTGACCATACCACTCTGCTTAGCGTGTCAGCGGTTTTCCCGCGCGTCCGTGCGGTCCTGCCTGACGATAAATCATGCAACTCATTCCCGTATCGACTAACGACCAGCGCGCACATGAAGCAGCTGATGCACCCATGCCTCTTCATTGAGTCTCCGGTGCATCTCTGCGGCAAGCACATTGAGTGGGTGTCATGGGCCCACGTCCAGGAGAGAACGGGGCTCGGTGCTCAACCTTACACGCGATCAATCTTGTCGACTGCTGAGGGCGATCATGTTAAGCCAACGGCGTGATCGTCTAATGAGGCCCGAAGCGGACCTTGCAGACTTCGCTTCACCCGGTAGTCTGCAAGGCCCGTTTGAAATATCAGACAACTGGGTAATTTTCAGGACTCAGGCACATGACGGAAAAGTTTATTCGGTTGAGCAGCTATCTACTGATAGTGGCTATTTGCTCCATCCCTTACTTACTGTTGGACTCGGTCTTATGGGCCACATTCCTCACGATTCCAACGTTTCTTGTTGCGCTGCTCCTTGCGGAACACTTCTATAAATTGGTGCGGAGCAAATGAGTGCCTTGAGACGTGCGTGCGACCGCTTCTGGCCGATTGCAGAAGTCTAGCTACTGCATACGTTCGCCTCTGCTTTTCAGGGAATCCAGATCGGGGCTGTGCTCCTCACCGGCCGTTCAGCGCCGTCCATAAAACCAACGTTCAGTGGTGTTCCGCAACTGCGTCTGAAGGTAAAGCAAGAAAGGGCCCTCTCGAGCCCCTTCGTTGTGTTTTCGCGTGACTACTTGGCGATGTAATCCTGCCCCTGCGGATGCAGCGGGTGCGCAGGCTGGTCCGCCGCCACCGCCGTGTTCGCTCCCGGCACGGCCTTGCGTGCAAACAGGGTGTACATGGTGGGCACCACAAAAATGGTGAGCAGCGTACCCAGGGACATCCCGCCCACGATGACCCAACCGATCTGCGTGCGCGTCTCGGCGCCGGCGCCTGAAGCCAGCGCCAGCGGGATGGCCCCCAGCACCATGGCGCCGGTGGTCATCAGGATGGGACGCAAGCGCTGCGCAGACGCTTTCACCAACGCATCCACCATCTCCATGCCCTGCTCGCGCAGCTGGTTGGTGAACTCCACGATCAGGATGCCGTGCTTGGTGATGAGCCCCACCAGCGTGATCAAGCCGATCTGCGAATACACGTTCAGCGATCCGCCGCTCCACTTGAGCGCCAGCAGCGCGCCAATCATCGACAGCGGCACCGACACCATGATCACCAGCGGGTCGATGAAGCTCTCGAACTGCGCGGCCAGCACCAGAAAAATGAATACCAGTGCCAGCACGAACACGATGCCCAGGGCACCCTGCGAGCTTTTGAACTCGCGCGAAGTGCCGTTGAGGTCGGTGGTGTAGCCGGGCTTGAGCACCTTGGCGGCCGTGGCGTCCATGAAGCTCAGCGCCTCGCCCAGCGAGTAGTCGGGCGATAGGTTGGCCGTGATGGTGGCTGAGCGGCGCTGGCCGAAGTGGTTGAGCTCGCGCGGGCTCACGCTTTCGCGCACGTTGACCAGGCTGGACAGCGGGATCATTGCGTCGTTGCGGCCCCGCACGTAGATGGTGTCGATGTTCTCGGGCGTGGTGCGCCCGCGCGCCTCGGTCTGCACGATCACGTCGTACTGCTCGGCATCGCGCTTGTAGCGGGTCACCGTGCGCCCGCCCAGCATGGTCTCGATGGCCTTGGCCACCACATCCACGCTCACGCCAAGGTCGGCGGCGCGCTCGCGGTTCACCTCGATGCGCAGCTCGGGCTTGTTCAGCCGCAGGTCCACGTCCGGGCCAACGATGCCGGGGTTCTGCGCGATCTCGGCCATGAAGGCGTTCACCACGCTGTTGAGGTTCTCGTAGCTGTCCGAGGTCTGGATCACATAGGTGAGCGGGCGCGAGCGGAAGCCCTGGCCCAGCGACGGTGGCGTGATGAGAAACGCGTTCACGCCCGGCAGGCCCGACACCTTGGGCTGCAGCTCGCGCGCCAGCTCCAGCGTGGTGCGGTGGCGCTTTTCCCAGTCCACCGTGCGGTAGATCACGCTGCCCTGGGCCACGGTGGGATTGCCGATGTTGGCGAAGATGCGGTCGAACTCGGGGTAGTCCTGGCCGATCTTTTCCAGCTCCAGCGCGTAGCGGTTGGTGTAGTCCAGCGTGGCACCGTCTGGTGCCGTCACGCTGGCCAGGATGGTGCCCCGGTCTTCCAGCGGCGACAGCTCCTGCCGCATGCTGGGGTACACCACCACGAGTGCCGCGCCACTCACCGCCATCACGGCCAGCACGATCCAGCGAGCCTGGAAGATGGCGCCGCGCACGCCCCCTCGCTCGCTGCCTTGGCTGCGCCAGCGCGCCGTCACCAGCCACCGCAGCAGGCGGCCGTAGGCGTCCGAGAGGGCCGTCAGCCAGCGCTCCATCGAGCGGTCGAACCAGTTGGGCTTCGGGTTGTGCTTGAGCAGCAGCGAACACATCATGGGCGACAGTGTCAGCGCCACAAAGCCAGACACCACCACAGCACCCGCCAGCGCCAGGGCAAACTCCACGAACAAGCGCCCGGTGCGGCCCGGCGTGAACGCCAGCGGGGCGTATACCGCCACCAGCGTGAGCGTCATGGCCACGATCGCAAAGCCAATCTCGCGCGCGCCCTTGATGGCGGCGGAGAACGGGTCCAGCCCTTCTTCGATATGGCGGTAGATGTTCTCCAGCATCACTATGGCATCGTCCACCACCAGCCCGATGGCCAGCACCAGCGCCAGCAGCGTGAGTGTGTTGATCGAAAACCCCGCCAGCGACATCAGCGCAAAGCTGCCCACCAGGCTCACCGGGATCGTGACGATGGGAATGATGGACGCGCGGAAGGTGCGCAGGAACACGAAGATCACCAGCGCCACCAGCACCACGGCCTCGGCGATGGTGGCGTATACGCTTTTGATCGACCGGTCGATGAACAACGAGTTGTCGTTGGCAATGTCGATGCCGATGTCCGGGGGCAGGTCGGCCTTCAGGGTGGGCAGCATGGCCCGCACACCTTGAGACAACTCCAGCGGGTTGGCAGTAGCCTGACGGATCACCCCGACCGAAATGGCCTCGCGCCCGTTCAGGCGCACACGGCTGCGGTCGCTGGCCGCCCCCTCTTCCACCCGCGCCACGTCGCGGATGCGCACCGGAAAGCCGTTCACCGTCCGGATCACCACGTTGGAGAACTGCGCGGGCGTGGCCAGGTCCGTCTGGGAAGTGACGCTGAACTCGCGCTGCTGCGACTCGATGCGGCCAGCGGGCAGCTCCAGGTTGTTCTTGCGGATGGCGTCTTCCACGTCCTGCGTGGTCAGGCGGTAGGCCGCCATGCGTTCCGGATCCAGCCACACGCGCATGGCGTATTTGCGCTCGCCGTAGATGGGCACATCGGCCACACCCGTCACCGTCTGCAAACGCGGCTTGACGATGCGATTGACCAGGTCGTTGATCTCCAGCGGCGTGCGCGTGTCGCTGCTGAAGGCCAGCCACATCACGGGCGATGCATCGGCCTCGACCTTGGCGATCACCGGCTCGTCCACGGCATCGGGCAGGCGGTTGCGCACCCGCGCGGTGCGGTCGCGCACCTCGGCGGCGGCGTTGTCCGCATCTTTTTCGAGGCGAAAGCGCACGCTGATCTGGCTTTGCTCGGCGCGGCTAATGGAGGTGATCACATCCACCGCGTCAATGCCGGCGATGGAGTCTTCGAGCGGCTTGGTGACCTGGGATTCAATCACCTCGGCGGACGCGCCCGCATAGCGCACGCTCACGGTGACCACGGGTTCGTCGATCTTGGGATATTCGCGCACCGAAAGGCGCGTGAAGCTCACCGCGCCGATCAGCAGCACCAGCAACGAAAGCACGGTCGCAAAAACCGGCCGACGGATGGAGATTTCAGCGAGTTGCATGGCAATCTTGGAACTTCATCGATCAGGCAGGCTGGCGCAACCCGCCTGGCGTGGCCTGGCCCGTCGAGCCCGCAGGCTGCTGGCAAGGGTTGGGGCCGGGCAAGGGAGGCACCACCGCGGCTGCGGCAACCGCCGTGGCAGGCGGGGCGGCCGACGTCGGCTGCTCTGCCGTCCGGGAACTGCCGCTGCCAGTCCCCGTGGGCGCTGGCGCGTCGCCCAAAGCCACGGCCCCGGCGGCGCCGCTGCTACCCGCTGCGCTGGCTGCCCCCGAGCCGGATGCGCGCGAGGGCGGCGGCGCAGCGCCATGACCCGGCTTACCCAGTTCCACCACCCGCACCGCGGCGCCATCCTTCTGGATGCGCTGCTGGCCCGCGGTCACCACCATGTCGCCCGTGGCCAGCCCATCCACCACCTCCACCAGCCCGGGAGTGCGCGCACCCAGCTTGACGGGCGTGCGCCGCGCCATGCGGGTGCCGGGTTCCTTGCCCTCCACAATCTTGAACACATAGGGGCTGCTGCCGTCGGGCACGATGGCCTCCTCGGGGATCACCCGGGCATCGCCGCGCTCGGAAAACACGGCCGTCACGCGCGCAAACATGCCGGGGCGCAGTTGCAGCCGCCGGTTGTCAATGCAGCCGCGTACCGCCACCGCGCGGCCGTCAGCGTCAATCTGGGGATTGATGGCCTGCACCACGGCGCTGTAGCGCACGCCGGGCAAGGCGTCGAACGCCACCTGAGCGGTCTGGCCCGTGCGGACCTTGCCTTGCAGGCGCTCGGGCAGTCGGAAGTCGACGTACACCGCATCCAGGTCCTCGATATTCACGATGTCCGCGCCGTCCTTGAGGTAGTCGCCCACGTTCACGCCACGAATACCGGCAATGCCATCAAACGGCGCCACGATCTTCAGGCGCGATGCTGTGGCCTGCGCGAGCGCCAGCTTGGCCCGCGCCACTTCCAGGTTGGCCGCGCTTTCATCGACCGAACGCTGGCTGATGAAGCCCTGGGCCACCAGTTCCTGATTGCGCTTGTGGTTGGCTTGGGCAATCGACAGCTCGGCCTGGCTCTGCTGCACCTGCGCGCGGGGCAACTGATCGTCAAACTGCACCAGCACCTGTCCGCGCCGCACACGTTCGCCATCGCGAAAGTTGAGCGCCGTGATGCGCCCGCTCACCTCAGGGCGAAGCACCACGCTCCGGCGCGATCGCAGGCTGCCCACGGCCTCTGCATCATCGCGCAAGGCCATCTGCCGCACAGCCACGGCCTCCACCGCCACGGGCCGGCCAGCGCCCCCCTTGGCTGCAGCGCCCCCCGGCGCCGCGCTCCCCCGGCTGTCGGCAGGCGCCTCGCTGCGCTGGGACTGCCCAGGCTTTTGAAACCACCAGGCTGCGCCCGACGCGGCAGCAATGCCGATGACTGCGAAGACGATGTACTTTTTCTGGGACGCCATGGGAGCAATGAGCGGGTGAGAAGCGATGGTTGAGCGGATGCCACGGAGAAGGCAGTCAAACAATGTATCAGTGCGTGTCTTGCAGTGCAGCCAACCTGGGCAAGACCCCAGGGGCAATTGCGGCAGATTTACCCGGGCTTTACATGCCCAGGGCACAAAAAAAGCCCCCGCGGGAGCTTTGCGATGTCGCACGGGGCGCGAGCAGACGCCGTGCCGCCTGGGCGCGCCTTCTATCCTCGGCCCATGGCCTTTTCGACGCCCCGATTGGCCAGCGCGTCGGCGCGTTCGTTGCCCGGATCGCCCGAATGCCCCTTCACCCAGCGCCATTCAATGCGATGGCCGCCCGTGGTCACGAGCGCATCCAGCCGCTGCCACAGCTCCACGTTCTTGACGGGCTGCTTGGAGGCCGTGCGCCAGCCTTTGGCCTTCCAGCCATGGATCCACTCGGTGATGCCCTTGCGCACGTACTCGCTGTCGAGGTACAGCGTGACCGCGCACGGCCGCTTCAAAGCCGAAAGCGCTTCGATCACTGCCATGAGTTCCATGCGGTTGTTGGTGGTGCCCAACTCGCCGCCAAACAGCTCCTTTTCCGTCGTTCCCGACCGCAGCCATGCGCCCCAACCTCCGGGTCCGGGGTTGCCCTTGCAGGCGCCATCTGTATATATCTCTACCTGGTTCAAACTATGTTCCTGTTGTCGTTTTCGGTACGTTTCCACGGGTGCGCCGTGGTTGCGGGCTGCCCGGCGAGGGCCGTCCGGTTGGCGATGGGCACGGTGGCGGCCTGTGGCTGGCGGCTGGTGCGCCACGCCGGCTCCAGCAAGCGCATTCCGTGGACCCGCTTGACGGCCACCACAAAATACGCCGCACCAAAAATCGGCCACCACCGTTCACCCAGCGGATCCATGAGGCTGCAACGCTCCAGCCACTGCGCGCTGCGCACCGCTGGACGATAACAGCCAAAACGGGCGGATTCGACTTCAAAGCTCAGAAGCCGGAGCCAGTCGCGCAAACGCCGGTAGCCGATGAACTCCCCCACATCAGGGAGGTACAGCGTCCCCTTGCCCAGCCGCTGATACAGGCGTGCGCGCCACTGGCGCAGCCCCCACAGGCTGGCAGGGTTCAGGCCGCTGATCACCACCCGGCCTTCGGGCACCAGCACGCGCTCGACTTCGCGCAAGGCTGCATGGGGGTCAATGCTCAGCTCCAAGGTGTGGGGCAGCACCAGCAAGTCCAGACTCGCCTCGGGAAAGGGCAGCGCCACCGGCTCGGCGAGCAGGTCCACCGCGCGGCGCTGCAATGCGCCATCGCCATTGCCGGTTTCCAGAAAGGCGATCGAGCCCGCCACGGCCTCCTGCCCCAAGGCCAGCCACTGGTGCGGCATGCGGTTGGTGCGCAGGCCATCAAGCAGTGGCATCCCCAGCTGAAGGCTGTGGTACCCGAAGATGTCCGCCACCGCTTCATCAAATCGTGCCTGCTCCCACGCGAGCAGGTACCGGCCCGGGGGCGACTCGAACCAATGGTGCAAACCTATAATTTGATCGCTCATGAATCTGCTGCCACTGCCCGCCTTTACCGACAACTACATCTGGATGCTGCATGACGGTCGCCAGGCGATGGTTGTGGATCCCGGCGATTCCACGCCCGTGCTGCAGGCCTTGCAGCAAACGGGCGTGCAGTTGCAGGCCATTCTAGTCACGCACCACCATGCCGATCATGTCGGCGGCGTGGACGCCTTGCGCAATGCGACCGGCGCCGCGGTGTACGGCCCAGCCCGCGAAAACATTCCCGGCCCGCTGCAACGCCTTTCACACGGGGACACTGTGCAGACCATGGGACTGCGCTTCGAAGTCATCGATGTGCCGGGCCACACCGCGGGCCACATTGCCTACTACTGCCCCGACATCGACGGGGAGCCACTGCTGTTCTGCGGCGATACGCTGTTCTCTGCGGGTTGTGGCCGGCTGTTTGAAGGCACGCCCGCCCAGATGCTGCACTCGCTGGACCAACTGGCGGCCCTGCCCGGCAACACCCGCGTGTGCTGCACGCATGAGTACACGCTGTCGAACCTGAAATTTGCGCGTGCCGTGGAACCTGGCAACGCCGCCGTGCTCCACCACAGCGCGCAATGTGAGGCGCTGCGCGCGGCCAACCAGCCGACGCTGCCATCGCGGCTCGACCTGGAGCGCGCCATCAACCCCTTCCTGCGCGTTCGGCAACCTGCGGTGGCCCAGGCCGCCCAGGCCTATGACGCGCAGGTGAATCAAGACGACACTGTGGCCGTGCTGGCGGCCCTGCGCCAATGGAAAAACGAGTTTCGATGAAAATCTTGCACATTGCCGGCCTGGCCTGCGCGCTTTGGCTGACGGGCTGCGCCACTACCGGCCCATCTCAAGGCAGCGCAGCGAGCTCTGCGCAAACCTCTCCCACCGACGCACCGACCCGCTCCACCCACACGCCCGTCATTCCCAATGGGCCGCTGAGCCCCATCGCCGCAGCGCAGGCTGCCAGCGGCCAGGTCGCTTCGCTGTCGACCCCCGCCGACCTGTGGGACCGCATTCGCCGCGGCTTCGCCATGCCCGACCTGCAGCACGAACTGGTGCAGGACCGCGAGCAGTGGTATGCCACCCGCCCCGACTACATGCAGCGCATGACCGAGCGCTCCAGCAAGTACCTGTTTCACATCGTTGAAGAGCTGGAGCGGCGCGGCATGCCGACCGAGCTGGCGCTGCTGCCCTACATCGAGAGCGCGTTCAACCCGCAGGCCGTGTCGAGCGCCAAGGCGGCCGGAATGTGGCAGTTCATGCCCGCCACCGGCAACTATTTCGACCTCAAGCAGAACGCCTTCCGCGACGACCGCCGCGATGTGCTCGCGTCCACCCGCGCCGCGCTCGACTACCTGCAAAAGCTCTACAACATGTTTGGCGACTGGCACCTGGCCCTGGCGGCCTACAACTGGGGCGAAGGCAGCGTGGGCCGCGCCATTGCCCGCAACCAGAAGCAGGGCCTGGGCACCAGCTACACCGACCTGAACATGCCTGCCGAAACGCGCATGTACGTGCCCAAGCTCCAGGCGGTGAAAAACATCGTGGCCAACCCCGAAGCGTTCCGCACCGAACTGCCGCTCATCGAAAACCACCCCTACTTCCAGACGGTGGACATCACCCACGATATCGACGTGGCCCTGGTGGCCCAGCTCGCCGGCATCCGTGAAGACGACTTCCGGGCGTTGAACCCTTCGTTCAACAAGCCAGTGATCCTTGCCGCCGGCACGCCCCAGATCCTGCTGCCCTGGGACAACGCCAAGGTCTTCCAGCGCAACCTGGACGCGCGCCGGGACGGGCAGTACGCCAGCTGGACGGTGTGGTCCGTTCCCACCACGATGACCGTGGCCGAAGCCGCCCAGCGCGCCGGGATGAGCGAAAACGATCTGCGCAGCGTCAACAACATCCCGCCACGCATGCTGATCAAGGCGGGCTCGGCGCTCATGATCCCGCGCTCGTCGGCCATCCGGCAAGACGTTTCGCCGCACCTGGCGGACAACGGGCAAGTCGCCTTTTCGCCCGAGATTGTCACCCGCCGCACCACCGTGCGCGCCCGCAAGGGCGAGACAGTCGCCAGCATCGCCCGGCGCTACAAGCTGGCAGCGTCTGCCGTGGCCGACTGGAACGACGTGCGGGCCTCGGCCGCGTTCAAGGTGGGCCAGCAGGTGATTGTGTACCTGCCAGTACGGCAGGCTGGACCAGCGCGGGAGTCCGCTCCGGGGCGGAAGGCAGCGGCCAGCTCGGCACCTAGCAAGAAGTCCGCGTCAGCGCCCACGCGACGGGGCGGCACGCCTTCCAAGGTCAAGCGCCGCTGACGGGCGTTCCCCTTTCGCTTCTTCGCGACCGGCAGGGTCGCTTAGATCTTGAGGGAATGCATCCCCATCAGTCCAAGGATGCCCATGATGATCAGGTACAGCGCCACGATGGTGCTGAGCAGGCGCGGCATGATGAGGATGAGGATGCCCGCGATCAGGGAAACGAGCGGGCCAATGCTGAGCGTGAAGGTCATGAGGGGTCCTTGGACAGGGAGGGTGATAGGCCGAGGCTACGGCAATCCCCATGCCGCCGAATGTAAGCCATTGTCCCGATGCGTCAGCCTCGGTATCGCATGATCGCGCCATCGCGCCCCCTCCACTGCCAGGCAAAGCACAGCTCCACCCTCCGCGGCCTCTGGGCGCCCGCGCCTGCAGTCGTTCAGACCCCGTACTTCTGACGGGCCTTGCGCACAAGGTCGTTGGTAAAGGTGCGCGGCAAGTCGACCTTGAAATCCGCCAGCTCGGGGTGCAGGCGTGAAAGCGTGCGCAGCGCCGTGCCCGGGCCGTCGTCGGGCATGGATCCATTGGTGGAATAGGTTTCGCGCACCCGGCTGAACGCGGCCAGGTAAAGGCCGCGGTCGCCCATCAGGTAGCTGGCAGGCACCGCCTTGACAATGTCGGCCGGCCCAGCCGTCTGCAGCCATTTGAGGGCATGCACGATGCCGTTGGCCAGCGCCTGGGCCTGGGCGGCATGCTTCTGGAGGAACGCCTGGGGCGCGTACAGGCAGCTGGCCGGCATGGCACCGCCAAACACTTCCTGCGCGGCCTTGAGGGACCGCATGTCGCCCACAATGCGTGTGTCCGCTTTTTGCTCTAGCAGCGTCATGATCGGATCGGCATGGCACAGCGCGTGCACCTGGCCCGAGCGCAGCGCGTTCATGGCGGAGATGCCGGAGCCCACGCCCACGAACGCCACGTCACGCGGCCCCATGCCCGCCCGCGCCAGCAGCAGGCTCGCCGCCATGTGGGTGGACGAGCCCACGGAAGACACGCCCACGCGGCGCCCCCCCAGGTCGCCAAGGTCTTTGTACCCCGGCACCGACCTCAGCGAAACCCCCAGTGCCAGCTGCGGTGCACGGCCCTGCACCACGAACGAGCGGTAGGCATGCCCCCGCATCTGCTGCCGGAGGGTATGTTCGAACGCCCCCGCGCAAACATCTGCCGCGCCCTCCTGCACCGCCTGCAATGCCAGCGCACCAGCGGAAAAGTCCCGGATCGTGACCTCCAGCCCTTCGGCCCGGAAATAGCCCAGCTGATCCGCCAGCGCCAGCGGCAGATGGTAGAGCACGCCCTGCCCCCCTACCGCCAGCGTCACATGGCCCAGCGCCGCCCCGTCAGCCTGCGCCCAGGCCACGGCAGGCACTGCCAGGCCGGCCGCAGAAGCGACGGAGAGGGCACCGAAGGCGCGACGGTTGAGTGAAGGGGTAGTCATGCAAAGGACGGGGAAAATGAATGCTGCATTGCAACAATCGTGCCCCAGGGCAGGAAGATCCGCATCAGGGCGAATCCCAGGGGGTTTCTACGTACCAGGGGCAGATTCAGGTGCAAGGGCCTTGCCCAGCCGGACGCCGCCAGCGGGGCGCACCGCCGGCGAGCGGGCCGCATATCAGCGATAGCCCACGAACAAAATGGCGATGTTGACCAAAAAGGCACCGGCCCACACCGCGCTGCGCGCCGTGGGCATGTCAGACACGTACATCATGATGTAGAAGACGCGCAGCATGATGTACAGCAGTGCCAGCATGTCCAGCGCCGTTTGCCCCGCTCCAAGCAGGTGCGCAATGATGACGGCCCCGATGAAGAACGGCAGCGCTTCGAAACTATTGGCTTGTGCCGCATTAGCGCGAGCACGCCAGTCAGTCTGCCGCGCCATCCACGCGCGGGGATTCTGGTTGTCGTACCCACCTTCGCGGCGCGGCTTGCCCAAGCGCCCGCTCTTGGCCAACCAGGCACAGGCGATGGGCAACAACGCCGCAATCAGCACGCACCAGTAGGCCACCGTGAACCGTGTTACGTGCAAAGTGGTGTTCATTTTTCAGCCTTTTTTGGCCCTAGCGCTTGATACGCAAGCGCTGGCAGCTATTAAATTGTGAGTATTCTAGTGCGATTCCGACCGCCGCCAGACGGTTGCCACGTGCACGCACGTCAGCGGCGGTCCACCAGCGCGTGGGCAATCGTTCCGAGGTCGACGTATTCGAGCTCGCTGCCCACCGGCACGCCCCGCGCCAGCCGCGTGACGTGCACGCCGCGACTTTTCAGCGCCTCGCTGATCACATGCGCGGTGGCCTCGCCTTCCGCGTTGAAATTGGTCGCCAGAATGACCTCCTGCACCTCGCCATCGGTAGCGCGCTCCATGAGCTTTTTCAGCCCGATATCCTTCGGGCCCACGCCATCGAGCGGGCTCAGGCGCCCCATCAGCACGAAATACAACCCCTTGAAAGCCCCGGTGCGCTCCAGCGCAGCCTGGTCCGCAGGGGTCTCCACCACACACAGCCGCGACGCGTCGCGCGATGGGTCCAGGCAGGTGCTGCACACCTCCGCCTCGGTGAAGGTGTGGCAGCGCGCGCAGTGATGCACCGAACCCACCGCCTCGCCCAGCGCCCGGGACAGGGCCAGCGCCCCTTCGCGGTCGTGCTGCAGCAGATGAAAAGCCATGCGCTGCGCAGACTTCACACCCACCCCCGGCAAACGGCGCAGCGCCTGGATCAGAACGTCAAGGGAGTTGGTGGCGGGCATGGATGCGTGGCAATCAGGGGGCGTGGGACAGGGATGCGGGGAGGTGCGGCACGAAGCTTCGCCAAGCTCAGCCCGGACAGTTGAGGGGTGGCTCTGGCTTCGACAAGCTCAGCCCGAGGGGGCTGGAGAGAGATCAGAAATCCGCCATCCAACCTCTTCCCTTCCGGCCTTCACACCTCACCCTCCAGGGCATAGCGAGCGCCTACCACGCCAGGCGGACGGAGCGCAGCAACCGGAAGGTACTTGAAGTACGTGAGGATTGCGAGCACCGCCCAACGACGCATGGCTGGCGCGCAGTAGCCAACCCTCAGAAAGGGAATTTCATGCCGCCGGGGAGGCCTGGCATCCCTGCCGTCAGCTTGCCCATCTTCTCCGCCGAAGTCTCTTCGGCCTTGCGCACCGCCGCGTTGAACGCGGCAGCCACGAGGTCTTCCAGCATGTCCTTGTCGTCTGCCAGCAGGCTGGGGTCAATGGTCACGCGCTTGACGTCGTGCTTGCAGGTCATCAGCACCTTCACGAGACCGGCGCCCGACTCGCCCTCCACTTCGATGAAGGCCAGCTCGTCCTGTGCCTTCTTGAGGTTGTCCTGCATCGCCTGGGCTTGCTTCATGAGGCCGGCGAGTTGTCCTTTGTTGAACATGGTGTTTCCTTTGCTTTCGAGTTGATCGGTTCCCACAAGGGATTGAATTCGTATTCCGGTATCCCGGTTTGCACCTTCACATCACGCTATTGTGCGCAACGCCAGCACGGGCCCAAGCTGGCACGCCACAAGCCCAGTGCACTCGCCTCTCCGGATCTGGCTGCGCCACGCTCCCGGCTGCATCCCCTCCCGCGGTGAGAGAGAGGGGAAGGCGCCGCAGGCGACTCAAGGGGAGCTTCATCCCGGCTTGATGCTGCCAGGCACGATTCTCGCGCCATAGTCGCGCATCAGCGATTGCACGTACGGGTCGTTCTGGACGATCTCTTCGGCGCGGCGCTGGCGCTCTGCAGCGGCCGCCGCATTGCGGCGCGCAGGGCTGTCGATGACCACACCCACCTCCACACTGATCTGGCTCGCATGGCCCGCGGCCTCCAGCGCGGCTCGCAGGCGCTCGCGTGCCGTGGGCTGGTTCAGCGACTCGCGCTCCACCCGCAACAGCCAATGGCCGCCATCGCGGGCCACCAGTTGCGACTGCAGTGCCAGCTCGCGCACCAGGGCGGTAATGGCCTCGGCCGCCACCAGCTGCTGCACCGTGGCATGCCAGACATCGCCTTCCTCGGTGGGCGTGTAGCGCGCGGCGACCGGGACAGGCGCAGACAAAGGCATGGGTTGCAGCCGGGCACCTGGCTCGGGTGCCTCGCGCACCGGGATTGCTACAAATTCAGGAGCGTTTCGCGCTGGACCTGCGGGCGCTTCCTGGTGATTTTCTTCCAATCGCTCGGCGGTACGCACCGGTAGGATAGTGACCCCGGGCACACGCGGTGCGGGCGCTGCGGCAGACGTCTCGTCCGATTCAGACCCCGGCCAGGGTGGCGGTTCATTCTCGACGGCCGACCCCGCGGACAAATGGCTTTCAACTGGCGCACCGGACGAACCGGGCGCGTCCGCCTCCCGAGCGGCAGGCGCCGATACCACAGGAGGCGCGGCCACAACGGCGGCTGGAGCAACTGCTGCCACAGCGGGCCGCACGCCCACGCCCGGCGCTGCAGCGGGCGCCACAGACCCGTTTTCAGCGCGCGTCAGAGTTTTTTTTTCAGCCGGTTCGCCCTGGGGCTTGAAGGCCAGCAATCGCAGCAGCACCATGGTCAGCGCCGCGTATTCATCCGGCGCCAGGCCCAGTTCACCCCGCCCATGCAGGCACAGGCTGTAGAGCAGCTGCGTTTCATCCGCCGGCATGGTGGCCGCCAAGCGCGCGGTTTCAGAGGCCTCGGGGTCGTCAGCGTCCACGGCATCTGCCATCTGCGGCACGGCCTGGAACACGGCCATGCGCTGGAGCACGGCGCTCATTTCTTCCAGCGTGGATGCGGCGGAAAGACCATTGAGGCGCAGGGCCTCGGCCGTTTCGACCACGGTCTTGCCGTCACCCAGCGCCAATGCCTCGATGAGGCGGAACACGTAGGAGCGATCGACCGCGCCCAGCATCTGGCGCACGCCTGCCTCCTGCAGCTGGCCGCTGCCAAACGCAATGGCCTGGTCGGTGAGGGAGAGCGCGTCGCGCATGGAGCCACGCGCAGCGCGCGCGAGCAACCGCAATGCCGACGGCTCCGCCGGAACGTTTTCCGTCGAAAGCACCTGCGTGAGGTGCGACAGCACCGTTTCCGGCGCCATCGGACGCAGATTGAACTGCAGGCAACGGCTCAGCACGGTGACCGGCACCTTCTGCGGGTCGGTCGTGGCGAGCACGAACTTGAGGTATTCGGGCGGCTCTTCCAGTGTCTTGAGCATGGCGTTGAACGCCGTGTTCGTGAGCATGTGCACTTCGTCGATCATGAAGACCTTGAAGCGGCCCTGCACCGGCTTGTACACGGCCTGCTCCAGCAGGCTTTGCACTTCGTCCACGCCACGGTTGGAGGCTGCGTCCAGCTCGGTGTAGTCCGGGAACCGGCCGCTGTCGATGTCCGTGCATGCGGAACACACGCCACAAGGCGTGGCGGTGATGCCCCCTTGCCCGTCTGGCCCCTGGCAGTTGAGCGACTTGGCCAGGATGCGCGACACCGTGGTCTTGCCCACGCCGCGCGTGCCGGTGAAGAGGTAGGCATGGTGCAGGCGCTGCTGCGTGAGCGCATTGGTCAAGGCCTGCACCACATGTTCCTGCCCCACCATTTCGGTGAAGTTGCGGGGGCGGTACTTGCGGGCGAGCACGAGGTAGGACATTCGGTTGATTCTAGTGCCCGGCAACCGCTGCGCCGCCCCCCGCCTTCGATGTCGACCCAGCCAACTGCCGTTGGATACTGGCGCGCCCAGGCCAGCAGGCGCCGCGCAAGGGCCGCCCCGCCGCGCCGCCGTCGTCACCCTTCCCGAATTGCGCATCAATTCGAGAGAAGGTGGAAGGCGTGCACCGCGACAGGGGGTAGAATGTCGGCTGACGGGCCTCCCCGCATGGTGAAGCAGCCAACCGGGTCAGGTGGGGAACCAAGCAGCCCTAACTGTGGAGCCAGTGCCGGGGGTAAGGCTCGTCAACTTCTCTTTTCGTTTCGGGCGCGCGTTCTGCGCACTACAGGGTGCCAAACCTTCAACGCGCCGGTACAGCCCAAGCCCTCCTCTTCCTCTTTACACACCGGCAACAGCGCCGATAGGCCGCAGGTGTCAGTGCTTTCCGACGCTGTTTTGCGTCGTTGGGCGCCACCGCGCAGGGCAGGCCGGATGCACAGTTTGTTGCATCCTTCACCACCTTGGTTGCCGGTGCCGTCATGCCCAAGCCCCTGCCCGCACGACTGATTTGCTTTCTCCGCAATGTGGCGGTGACTTTCGGCACGGGGTTGTGCGCAACGGCCGGGAGCGCAGCCTGGGGAGTGGAGTTGCCATCGTTTGGCGACGACGCTCGCGGCGCCTGGCAAGAGGAAACCTCCGCGCTGAGTGCCTCGCTTGAAATTCAGGGCGCGATCCTGCCAAACGTGGCAGCGGGCGCAGCAGCCGCCCAGGGCGTGCCGCCAGGCCAGGCCGGCATCAGCTTCAATCAAACCCAGCACATCGACATCACGCAATGGCTGACGCCAGCAACGTCGGGTGCCTGGGGGCAACTCGGACTGTCCCTGGGGCTGAGCGCCCCCGGCCCAGGGGCCGCGGCAACCCCGCTGGCCAACGGCAGCATGCCGCCCGCCAGCCTGGATTGGGGAATGCGCTGGCGATCCCGCCTGGACGGTGGGCGCCATCTGGACATCGCCGCCTGGGCACGCGCGCCGCAATGGAGCCAACCACAGGATGCGATGGGCCTGATCTGGCAGTCGCAGCAGCCGGTGTACGGCACGCGGGTGGAGGTGCAATGGGCATCCTCCCGCACGCGGGGCCTGGTGCCCGAATTTGGCGCCATCGGCGTGCAGTTGCAGGGCGGATCACGCCTGGTGCTGCGCGCCCGCAAAGGGGGCCCGATGCTGTACTACCGAGCGAGGTTTTGAAGCCCCTGAGCCGCTGCGCGGCTTCCCCTTAAGGGGACCGGGGCGGCGCTTGCTGGTCGTCCGCTGTCTTGGGGTGCGACAGTTTTGGGACGCAGTGGGTTGCTTGCCCCCTGCTACTGCGGGTGCCCCTTCAGCCAGTGAAGCGCGCCCTGGCCCGCCACACGCCCGCTGGCCATGCTCGCCGTGAGCAAGTAGCCACCGGTAGGCGCCTCCCAATCCAGCATTTCGCCCGCGCAGAACACGCCTGGCGCGGCAGTCGCCATGAGGTGCGCATCAAGCGCCTCCAGGGCCACGCCGCCCGCCGTGCTGATGGCTTCGTCCAGCGGCCGGGGGGACACCACGGTGATGGGCAGGGCCTTGATGGCCTGGGCCAGCGCGGCCGGGTCATTCACACGCTCCTTGCCCAGGTGCTCGTACAGAATGCCGGCCTTGATGCCATCCAGTCCGAGGCGGCTCTTGAGATGGCTGGACAGCGAGCGCGAACCGCGCGGGTGGCGCACTTCCACCAGCACGCGTTCGGGCGTGTGGTCAGGCAGCATGTCCAGGTGGAAAGTGGCGTGGCCATGCGCCTCGATCTCGTCGCGCAGCAGGTGCGACGCCGCGTAGACCAGGCTGCCTTCCACGCCCGTGGCGGTAGCCACGAATTCGCCTCGGCGGCTGAAGGTGCGGCCCTGGCTGTCGGTGAACGAAAGGGCCACCGTCTTGAACGGCTGGCCGGCAAACCGCTCGGTGAAGTGCGGCGTCCAGCCGACGGCAGGTGCCGGGGATTGCCCCAGGAGTTCCTGCAGGAAAGCGCGGCGCGTCTCGCCCGCCGGCATGTCCGCGCGCAGCACGTCGAAACCGCAGTTGGCGGGGCGCAGCGGCGCGACGGCGATGCCGCGCTCAGCCAGCAGTGGCACCCAGGCCCCGTCCGAGCCCAGCCGCGCCCAGCTGGCGCCGCCGAGCGCCAGGACCGTGGCGCGTGCGGGCACCCGCACCTCGCCCCCTGGCGAGACAAAGCGCAGTGCGCCATCGCCCGCCCAGCCCAGCCACCGGTGCCGCATGTGAAAGACCACACCCTGGCTGCGCAGGCGCTGCAGCCACGCGCGCAGCAGCGGAGCGGCCTTCATGTCCGCCGGAAAAACCCGGCCCGATGTGCCCACAAACGTTTCGACGCCCAGGCCTTGGGCCCAGGCGCGAATTTCCGGCCCGCCAAACGCGGCAAGCCATGGCTCAACTTGGGCCTGGCGCTCGGCGAACCGCGTTGCAAACACCGCGTGCGGTTCGGAATGCGTGAGGTTCAACCCCCCTTTGCCCGCCAGCAGAAACTTGCGCCCCACCGAAGGCATGGCGTCGAACAGGTGCACCGCCACCCCAGCCTGCGCGAGCACCTCGGCAGCCATGAGCCCGGCGGGGCCTGCGCCGACGATGGCAACGTCGCAGTGCGAAGAGGTCCCGGTATCGGGAGCCGAGGGTACGGGAGCATTCATGAGCAAGACCTTTTGAACCTTTGAAGCGAGGCGGCCGGCCCACCGGCCGGATCAGAACAGGGAGCGTTGAGGCGAATCGGACTCCGGCGGGCCCAAGGGTTGTGCTGGAGGCAATGGCGGTGGCGGCAGCGTTGGGGCGGCTTGCGCCGGGTGAACAGAGGCGGGCTGCGCCCGTCCTGGCCCTTGTGCTGCGGGGGCGAGAGTATGCCTCAGCACGCCCTCTGCGCGCTGCGGTGCGCCGGGGCCCTGTGGCGCGGCGTCCGGCACGGGGACGAGGCGCCCGTCACCTGTCAGAAAAGCTGCGTGCACGCGCTCGCCCGGCGTCTGGCCCCGCACGGCGCTGCGGTAACGCTGCAGTTGGGCCTGCAACGCGGGCTGGCGCTCGGGCTCGGCGGCGCTCTTGTAGTCCAGCACCCACCAACCGGCGCGTTCAGGCGGCTGCTGGCAGTGCACCAGCCGGTCGATACGCAGGCTTTGCCCCTGGAAGTACAGCGGGGCTTCGTTAATCGCAAGGTCCACGACGCTGCGGTCCCAGGCCCACGCGCCTTCGCCGGCCAGGATGCGCTGCGCGGTCTGCGCCGCCACGCGGGCCGCCGCCGGGGTGATGTCGAAGTCCCGCGCGAGATGGGCCACGCGGGCCGCCGGCCAGCCGTGGGCGCGCAGGTCGGCCAGCGGCGCCCCCGCCACCCCGGCCTGTTCCAGCAACTGGTGCATGGCTTCGCCCAGGCGCGAGGCTGGGGTGGAAAGCAATGCTGCCGCGGGGTCCGGGGCTTCTTGCTCGTCTACCGCCTCCCCTTGGCCGCCATCGGCCCGCACGGACGGCGCGGCGCGCAAAGAAACAGGGAGCACAGGCAACTCGGCCAGCGTGACAAGGTCGGGGGCGCCCTCGGCCGTGCCCGTCCCGCCCAGTCCAGCAAGTTCAACCGATGCATCGGATGCATCCGCCCCATCCGGCGCACCCGCCGCATCCACATCCGCCAGCAAGGGCGCCAGCCGGTTCCACCAGCTGCCCGGTGCCGATACGCTGGGTTGCACGGACGACAGCGCCAGGCAGTGCTTGGCGCGCGTCATCGCCACATAAAGCATGTTGAGCTCTTCGCGCTGGCGGGCTTGCTGCTCGACGGCCAACGCAGCTTCGGCGCTGGGAGGCGGGCTCGATTCGCTGGCCAGGAAGACAAAGCCCGCGGGCTCGGCCTTCTCGCCGGGCCAGTCCACCAGCACGCCCATGGTCTCGGCCTTTTGCGGGCGGGTGTCGGTATCCAGCAGCAGCACGCAGCGCGCCTCCAGCCCCTTGGCGCCGTGCACGGTGAGCAGGCGCACAGCTTGGGCATCGGCGCGGCCCGGTGCGCGCACGCCACCTTTCTTCATGGCGCGCACGAACGCGTAGGGCGTGAGGTAGCGACCGCCATCGTGCTGCAGCGCGGCCGACAGCAGCGCGCGCAGGTTGGCCAGCACCGTTGCGCGCTGCGCGGCGGGCGCGGCCGCCGCAAAGCGGGCCAGCACATCGGCATGCTGGTAGATGGCATGCAGTGCGTCGTGCGGGGGCCACGCATCCACCCATGCTTTGTATTGAGCCAAATTGGCCGCCAGCGCTTGCATACTCGGCGGAAGAAGCTCCGTTTTTTGTAGCAAATCAAACCAGCTCGTGCCCGCATGCGCTGGCTGTCGGCGCAGCACGGCCAGCGAGACCAGCGCCTCGTCGCCCAGGCCGAACAGCGGCGACCTGAGCGCGCGCGCCAGCGACAGGTCGTGCCCGGTGGACACCAGCGCATCCAGCAGCGCCACCACGTCCTGCACCTCGGGCGCGTCGAACAGGTCGGCCTTTTCGGGCTGCACGCACGGCAGGTGCAACGCGCGCAAGGCGTCTTGCATGCTGGCAAGCCGGTCACGCTTGCGGGCCAGCACCAGTACTTCATTGGGCGGCGTGCCGGCCGCAATCTGCTGCGCCACCCAGGTGGCCGCCTGCGCGCATTCGCGCATGCGCTGGGTTTCCTCGGCCTCGTGGCGCGGCTCGGTCAGGCTGTCCCGCCAGGCGAAGGGGTCCGATCCCCCACCGCCGCCAGAATCGAGCGGCAGGATGGCGGGCAGCCGCAGCAACACGCCGGGGTCTTTCGACTCGGTGGTGTGGTCGCGGAAGCCGCTGGTCTCGTGCTGCGCCTGGGCCGCGCCCATCACATGGTTGACGGCAGCGATGACGCCCGTGGCGTTGCGACGGGTGTGATCGCAACTGAGCAGGTCGCCGCCGAGACCGTCGCGCACAAAGGCCTGCGCGGCAAGGAACACCTGCGGCTCGGCGCGACGGAAGCGGTAGATGCTCTGCTTGGGGTCGCCCACGATGAACACGCTGGGCGGCTTCTGGCCGCTGGCGCCACCGCCCGATCCGGCATAGCCAGCGAGCCACGCATGCAGTGCCTGCCACTGCAAGGGGTTCGTGTCCTGGAATTCGTCGACCAGCAGGTGGCGGATGCGGGCGTCCAGGCGTTCCTGCACCCAGCCGGACAGCACCGGGTCGGCCAGCATGACCAGCGCCGTGCGCTCCACATCGTTCATGTCCACCCAGCCGTGCTGGTGCTTGACGGCCGCGTACTCCGCGATCAGCCGGCGCGCCAGGCGGGCCATGCGCTGCTGGTGCTGCCACGCGTCATGCTGGCGCCGCGCAATGAGCAGGCGCTGCAGCTCGGGCTCGGCCTCTTGGGCGGCGGCGCACTTTTCAAGGTGCTTGGTCAGCCGGTCTTCCTTGGCGACGAACAGGGCCTTGCGCAAGGCGTCCAGCCTCAGGTTGAGGTCCGGGCACGCGAGCGCATCGATGATGGCGGCGGCCGCCTTCTGCGGCGTCTTGTTGGCCTCGGCGCCCAGCATCTTCGCGCGGGCCAGCCAGCGCTGGCGGCTGGCATCGCCCTGCAGCGCCTCGGCGGGCTCGCTGAACGCTGCAAGGTCCGGGCAATGCAGCTGGAACGGCGGCACCGAGGCGTCTACCACGCCCGCGGCGTCAGCCAGGTCGAACTCCACCCGCTTGGCCAGCGCCGCCGCCAGGGCCTTGTGCGTTTGCGAACGGCCGTGGCGGGCCACGACGGCCTCGTAGTCGGCCCGCAGTTCGGGGCTGGCCGCCACGGCATGCAGGAAGGGGCGCCACACCTCACGCACGGCCTCTTCATCGTCTTCGAGCAGTTCGAAGTTGGCGGGCAACCCTTGCGCCTGCAGCAGCGCCAGCGGCGCCGTGCCCAGCAGCGCAGCAAACCAGCTGTGGAAGGTGCGGATTTGCACGGGCCGGCCGCTGGCCAGCATCTGGCGGTATAAATTTTGTAGCGCTTCGCGCTTATCCAGAGCGCGTTGGGGGCTGATTCCCCTTGAAATCAGCTCTGCGGAGAGCTCGTCCAGCGGCTTGTGGCTGAAGGCCTCCAGCCATTCCTGCAAACGCTGCCGCATCTCGCCCGCAGCCTTCTTGGTAAAGGTGATCGCCAAGATCTCGTGCGGCGCGGCGCCATCGAGCAGTGACCGCAGCATGCGCGAGACAAGCATCCAGGTCTTACCCGCACCGGCGCAGGCCTCCACGGCCACGCTGCGCGCGGGGTCGCAGGCGATGGCATAGAACGCCTCGCGCGAGACGGGGCGGCCGTTGTGTTCATACGCGGCTTGCTGAGTCATTTCCAAAATCCACGATCTCCCACTCGCCGACAGTCTTCAAAACGGGCGCGCACCCAGCCGGGGATGCCGCGCAAGGGCCGCCCCGCCGCGCTGGCATCGTCCCCCCTCCCGGCGCAGCCGAGAGAGGGGGTGAAGCCGCGCAGCGGCTCAGGGGGGTGTCCCTTCCTCGTCACCAGAAATCCTTGCGACACAGGCCGCGCGCAGCGCAGTACTCACACACGGCCCCTTCGCCCAGCGCGGCCATGGGGTCGCCCGCAGCGATACGTTCGAAATCGTGCTGGATGCCCTCCACGAGCAGGTCGCGCAGGTGCACCACCTCTTCCTGCTCGTGCAACTGCGTCTCGCCGCGCTCGCCCACGTTCACATAGGCGGCACGCAGCGTGTCGTGGCTCAGCAAGGCCGCGTAGAACGCGAGCTGGGTGTCTTCGGCACCTGCTGCAATGCGCTTGCGCGTGACCGCGTCGTTTTCGGTCTTGTAGTCAATGACCAGCGGCTTGGGCTCGCCCGTGGTCGAGACAGAATCGATGCGGTCGATGGTGCCCACCAGCTGCAGCGTGCCCAGGGGCTGGCGGGTCTGCACTTCGGCCTGCTGAAAGTGCCCGCCGGCCTGCTCGTGCTGGGCCAGCCAGCGCAAGTAACCATCGCGCACCTGCGGCCAGCCTGCGGCAAAGGGCAGGAAATCGCCCTCCCCCAGCCCTTGCTGCCGGGTGACGGCCTGGGCGGCGGCGTCCATGCGCGCCGCGCGGGCTGCGGCGTCCTCCACCGGGTCGGCCAGCAGCGCCTCATGGAAGTGCTGCAGTATTGCATGCAGCCAGTTGCCGAAATCGCGCTTGTCCACTTCGGCGGCCAGCTCGTCCGCCTCTTGCAGGCCCAGCTGGCGCAGCGCAAAGAACCGGTAGGGACAGTGCCGCAGGTCGGAATAGGCCGTGGACGAGAGACGCTCCACCGGCAGCAACCGTGCGTCAGGCAGCGGCCGCTGTGTGGGATGGGCCGCCACGCCGCGCTGCGTGCGGCCATCAACACCCTCGGCGGCTGCGCCGTCCAGATGCAGGGCCAGCACCAGCGCGCTGGCCAGTAGGGGCTCCCCGCCCTCATCGCCCGTGCGCCAGAGCACGTCCACCACCGGCGTTTTCAGGGCGTGATGCCAGGCGGCACGCTGGGCCGCTTCCAGGGATTCGCGCGTGGGCAGCCCCCAGGCCAGGCGCTGCGCCGAAGTCCATTCGCCCACCGGTTCCGGTGCAGGCTGCAAGCGCTTTTCGTCGCAGCCAGGCAGGACCAGGGCGGCAAACGGACGGGCCAGCAACTGCGGCATGGGCAGGACGGTGACCGGTGCGTCCCCCGGGTGGGGTGGCACGTAGCGTGCCGCTTCCAGGACCTCGTTGGCCCAGCGGGTGAACTCCGCCAGCGACATGCGCCGGCCTGCGCCATCCCAATCCGACAACTCCGCCTCCTGCCCCGCCTGGAGACGCAGCGCTGCCAGCACGCGGGCACCAGCGGCATCCGCTTCCAGGACCGGCCACTGGCCGCTCGCGGCCAGGAGGGTGCGCAGGGCAATCAACCACTGGACCAGGGCGCGCGGGGCGCGCAAGGCTTCGCGCCAAGCCTGCACCTGCGCAACCCACTCCGCCACGGCGGGTTGATCGGACCACGAGCGCTCTGCAGCAGCGGACCAGGCAGCCATGGCGCCCTTGCGCAGAGCCCGCTCCAGCGCGCGCAGCTGTGCGGCAGGTACCTCAGGCGCATGCTTGAGCCAGTCCAGCACCTCGTCGGTCGAGGCATCCCACGTGCAGGCCTTCAGGGCGGCCATCAGTTGCGCCGCTGCGCGAGTGGTGGACAGCGTCCAGCCGTTTTCATCGCGCACCGCCACACCGCTGCTGAGCAGGTGCGCGCCGATACGCCGCGTGAGGGCACGGTCATTGGCCGCGAGCGCCACGGGCGTGCGGCCTGCCGCCACGTGGGCCAGCACGCAGGCAGCCGCACGGTGGGCTTCATCCTCGGCATCGCTGCAAGGGTGCAGCGCAACACGGCCTGCAAGGCGTGTTTCCTCCGCCGACGCGGTAAGCGTCACGGCCCGGGCCTTGTCGCCCCATAGGGCTTGCAACGCATTGGCCAGGGGCTCCTCCTGAAAGCCCTGCAGCACCACCAGGGCGTCCACCGCGTTATGTACCCCGGGCTCGAACAAGACGTCGGTGGCGTGGCGCGAAGCGAGCACCCATTCCAGCGCAACACGTGCCACCACGGCTTCGAAGCGGAGGGTGGACATGCTGTCCGCTTCGGGCAGCAGCGCGCGAGCGGCACTTCCCCAGGCCGCCCGACTCGCGGGAGCCACCGCGGCAACGACCGGCGCCAACTGGGCCGCAGCCTCTTGCAACGCCGACGCCAGCAGTTCGCGCTGCGCGCCCAGGCCGGCACGGTCGAGCAGCGTACGGGCGGTGAGCGTGTCGCGCGCCACATCCCCCGCCAGATCGTCGCCCTGCGGCACGAACGCGGCCAGCTGCTGGGCCCAGTTGCGGGTGGTCTCGAACCGGGGCGCAAAGCCGTCGGGATGGTGCAACGCCCAGTACCGCTGCGCCCAAGGCATCAGCTGCGCGTAGGGAACGAGCACCACCGTGCGCGCGGGGTGGGCCGCGCACTGCTGCATGTGCAGGCTCACCTCGGCCAAAACGCGTCGCCACAAGGCCGCGCATTCATCGCTTTTCGCTATGACAGTCATAGCGTCGCAAGGCCCGGCCACACCGGTGAACGTGGGATTGGTTTCTGTCACAATGCCCAGACTTTAAACGTACACCGGTCGCAACCCGCTCAAAATCAAGGAATCCGCCATGGCCAGCGAACTCATCAAACATGTCTCTGACGCCAGCTTTGAAGCCGACGTGCTCCAGCCCGGCACCGCCGTGCTGGTGGACTACTGGGCCGAGTGGTGCGGTCCCTGCAAAATGATCGCCCCCATCCTGGACGAAGTGGCTGGCACCTACCAAGGCAAGCTCACGATCGCCAAAATGAACGTGGACGAAAACCGCGAGATCCCGGCCAAGTTCGGTATTCGCGGCATCCCCACGCTGATGCTGTTCAAGGATGGCCAGCTGGCCGCCACCAAGGTGGGCGCCATGAGCAAGGCCCAGCTCACGGCTTTCATCGACCAGCAACTGGCCTGATCCCTCGCCCTTTGCGCCCCGCAGACCTCGCGGTCTTGCCGGGGCGCAGTTTCCAAGGCAGCGCCCCTTTTGCCACAGGCGGGCAGCCAGAACGCGCGGCAAGCATCGCACGATTTTTTTCCTGTCATAATTCGCCCCGATCACCGGCCTGCATGCATTGGCAGCCGGGCCAGGATCCTCGGCGTACCAGGCCTGCAAACAGCGGCCCTCCCGGTACAGCCCCCTCCCCCCAAGATTCTTACCAGCTCCGCCAAGGAGTCACTCCATGCACTTAAACGAACTCAAGGCACTGCACGTGTCTGAAGTCCTGAAGCAGGCCGAAGAACTCGAAATCGAAAACACGGGCCGCATGCGCAAGCAGGAGCTGATGTTTGCCATCATCAAGAAGCGCGCCAAGGCTGGCGAGCAGGTGTTTGCAGACGGCGTGCTGGAAATCCTGCCCGACGGATTCGGTTTCCTGCGCAGCCCCGACACCAGCTTTACGGCGAGCACGGACGACATCTACATCAGCCCCAGCCAGGTGCGCCGCTTCAACCTGCACACGGGCGACATGATCGAAGGCGAAGTGCGCACGCCCAAGGACGGCGAGCGCTACTTTGCCCTGACCAAGCTTGACTCGGTCAATGGCGGACCGCCCGAGCAGAACAAGCACAAGGTGATGTTCGAAAACCTGACGCCCCTGTTCCCCAAAGAGCAGATGCGCCTGGAACGCGACATCAAGGGCGACGAGAACATCACCGGCCGCATCATCGACATCATTGCGCCCATCGGCCGAGGCCAGCGCGCGCTGATCGTGGCACCGCCCAAGAGCGGCAAGACGGTGATGATGCAGCACATCGCCCACGCCATCACCGCCAACAACCCCGACGTGCACCTGATGGTGCTGCTGGTGGACGAGCGCCCTGAAGAAGTGACCGAAATGCAGCGCACGGTCAAGGGTGACATCATTGCGTCCACCTTCGACGAACCCGCCGCCCGCCACGTGCACGTGGCCGAGATGGTGATCGAGCGCGCCAAGCGCCTGGTCGAGCTGAAGAAGGACGTGGTGATCCTGCTGGACTCCATCACCCGCCTGGCCCGGGCCTACAACAACGTGGTGCCCTCCAGCGGCAAGGTGCTCTCGGGCGGCGTGGACGCTGCCGCACTGCAGCGCCCCAAGCGCTTCTTCGGTGCTGCGCGCAAGGTCGAAGAAGGCGGCTCGCTCACCATCATCGCTACCGCGCTGGTCGACACCGGCAGCCGCATGGACGAAGTGATCTTTGAAGAATTCAAAGGCACGGGCAACTGCGAAATCCATCTGAACCGCCGCCTGTACGAAAAGCGCGTGTTCCCCGCCATCGAACTCAACAAGAGCGGCACGCGCCGTGAAGAGCTGCTGCTGGCGCCCGAGATCCTGCAGAAGACCCGGATCCTGCGCCAGTTCATGTACAACATGGACGAGATCGAGTCCATGGAGCTCATGATCAAGAACATGAAAGCCACAAAAACCAATGTGGACTTCTTCGACATGATGAGAAGGGGGGGGTAATCCCCCCAGAGTCGCCATAGGCGCCTTCCCCTGAGGGGGTCACCACCTGTGGACTGTCAGAGCCAGATCCACGGTGGCACTGGCATCAGTGCCGCGCCGGCTTTATCACCATGCCGGATGCGCAACGGCGCTGAAAATGATGCATAGGAGCCCTGTGCCATAATAGAGGGCTTTTTCTTGCGGAAAGTACATCGGACTGGCCGGTGCGGCTCCCGCAGTTGACTCAAAGGAAGATCATGAAAGAAGGCATTCACCCCAACTACCGCGAAGTGCTGTTCGTGGACCTGTCCAACGGTTTCAAGTTCGTCACCCGTTCGTGCGTGAACACCAAGGAAACCGAAACCTTCGAAGGCAAGGAATATCCGCTGTTCAAGCTGGATACATCCTCTGAATCGCACCCCTTCTACACTGGCACGCAAAAGTCGGTGGACAACATGGGTGGCCGCGTGGAACGCTTCCGCAACCGTTTCGGCAAGACCGCAGCCAAGTAATTCCACTTCTGCGCTCCCGCCACAAAGGCAGCCCGGGCAACCGTGCTGCCTTTTTTCGTGGCTTTTGCCTTTATTCTCAGTGGCTTCGCACTAACTCCCGTCCCGCGTGAACGCACCCACCCCCGCCATCGTCACCCAAAGCGCTGTCAGCCCTCTGCCCCGGTGGGCACTGATGCTCTTGTGCATTGCCTATGTGGTGCCGGGCTTCATTGGCCGGGATCCCTGGAAGAGCGCCGACGTGACGGCTTTTGGCTACATGCTGGAGCTGGCGAGCGGCCGCACGGCCTGGCTCAGCCCCCTGCTCGGCGGCATGCCCCCCGAAACCGAGGGCCTGCTCCCTTACTGGCTGGGCGCCTGGGCCATTCAGTACGCCCCCAGCTGGCTTTCCGCCGAAATGGCCGTGCGCCTTCCCTTCGCTTTCCTGCTGGTCATCACGCTGACGACCACCTGGTACGCCGTCTACTACCTCGCGCGCAGCCCCGGCGCCCAGCCCGTGGCGTTCGCCTTCGGGGGCGAAGCAGCCCCCCCCGACTACGCGCGGGCCATTGCCGATGGGGGCTTGCTGGCGCTGATCGCCTGTCTGGGCCTGGCGCAGCTGTCGCATGAAGTCACCAGCTACCTGGTACAGCTCAGTTGCACCACTCTGATCTTTTTTGCGGTGGCCGCCATGCCCCACCGTGCCGTGGCACCCACCGTGGCGCTGGTCGCAGGCATGTCCGGGCTCACGCTGGCAGGCGCTCCAGCGCTGGCCGCCTTGCTGGGGCTGGGCAGCATGGCCGTGGTGGTGTTTGCGCCCGGCAGCTCCACTGATCGCCGCCTGCGCTGGGCGCTGGCCCTGGCGGCGGTCACCGTGGCCGCGGCACTGATTGCGTGGAGCCTGGATCTCTGGCGCTGGCGCATCGTGGGCGCGGGGGCCGGAAAAGAATGGCAAAGCCTGGCGCGGCTGCTGCTGTGGTTTGGATGGCCGGCCTGGCCTCTCGCACTCTGGACGCTGTGGCGTTGGCGCAAGCAGATCGCCAGCCGCCAGGGGCACCGGCACCTGCTGCTTCCACTGTGGTTTCTGGTGATTTCGATCGCCGCCACGCTGACGACCCGGCCTGCGGACCGTGCCTTGCTGCTGGGCCTGCCGGCCATGGCGGCCCTGGCGGCGTTCGCACTGCCCACATTGCGCCGCAGCGTGGGTGCGCTCATCGATTGGTTCACGCTGCTGTTCTTCACCGTATCTGCCCTGGCCATCTGGGTCATCTGGATTGCGATGCAAACCGGCGTCCCTGCCAAACCGGCGGCCAACGTGGCCAAGCTCGCGCCGGGGTTCGTGCCACAGTTTTCCGCCCTGGCACTGGTGGTCGCCCTGGCGGCCACGGCGGGGTGGTGCAGCCTGGTGTGGTGGCGCGCCTCGCGTGATCGCGCTCCCATCTGGAAGAGCCTGGTCCTTCCAGCCAGCGGAGCCGCTTTGGGCTGGCTGCTGCTCATGACGCTGTGGCTGCCCTTGCTGGACTACGCGCGCAGCTACAAGCCCCAGGTTCAGCGTGTGCTGGCCGTGCTGGGAGACGCACCGGGCTGCATCCAGACGGTGGGCCTGAACCGCGCCCAGGTGGCGGCATTGCAGTACCACGGCGGTCTCTCGCTGCAGCGCGCGGGCCTGCAGGATGCCTGCGACTGGCTAGTGGCTGACATCGCCTCCTGGCCTCCGTCGGAGCGGATGGTCAACGCGGCGCTGTGGGATCTGCAGGCCACCATTGCGCGGCCCACCGACAAAAACGATCACCTTCTGGTATTGCGGCGCAGGTGATGCCGGAGCTGAGCACCATCGCACGCCACGCCGCCACGGTGCTGGCGGGGCAACTGGCCGTGATGGCGTTTGGCGTGACAGACACCATCGTTGCCGGGCGGCACGGAGAAGCTTCGCTCGCGGCGCTCTCGGTGGGCAGCGCCATCTTCATCAGCGTGTACGTGGCGCTGATCGGCGTGTTCCAGGCCCTGCTGCCAGCCTGGGCAGAGCTGCGTGGCGCCCGCGAGACCGACGCGCTGGGCCGGTCGCTGCGCCAATCCCTCTACCTCTGCGGCGCGGCCTCGGTGGCGGGAATGGCCCTTCTGCTGTCTCCCGGGCCGATGCTGCGCTGGACCGAAGTGCCCCCTGCCCTGCGCGGCGACGTCGAGAACTACCTCGCCGTGCTGGCCCTGGCGCTGCCGCCGGCCCTGCTTTTCCGCATCTACAGCACCCTGAACCAGGCCCTGGGCCACCCCCGGCTGGTCACTTGGCTGCAGGTGGGCTCGCTGTTCATCAAGCTGCCGCTGTCGATCTGGTTCACCTTCGGCGGCGCGGGTTTGCCGGGCCAGGGGGTGGTCGGGTGTGCTTGGGCCACCCTGGTGGTCAACTGCAGCATGCTGGCGGTGGCGGTATGGCTGCTGCGCACGCAGGACCTCTATGCGCCGCTGAAGATCTGGCGCACCCTGGAGCGGCCCCATTGGCCCACCCTCGGCGGTTTCGCCCGGCTGGGCATACCGGCCGGCCTGGCCGTGATGGTGGAAGTGACCTCGTTCACGCTGATGGCCCTGTTCATCGCCCGCCAGGGCACCACCGCTTCGGCGGCCCACCAGATTGCCGCCAATGTGGCGGCCGTGCTGTACATGGTGCCGCTGTCGCTGGCCATCGCCACCAGCGCCCGCGTCAGCTTCTGGCTGGGCGCAGGCGACCCCGCACGGGCGCGCCAGGTGGCTTTCATAGGCTTCAGGCTTTCAGCGCTGCTCAGTAGCGCGCTGGCAGCTATTTTATTGATAGCAAAAGACGAGATTGGGGCGGTGTACACCGCCAACACCGCCGTCGTCGCTGTGACGAGCGGGATCATGGTCTGGGTGGCGGCCTACCATGCCGCCGATGCAGTGCAAACGCTGAGTGTGTTCGTACTGCGCTGCTACCGCGTGACGGTGGCACCGCTGGTGGTGTACTGCGTACTGCTCTGGGGCGCAGGCCTGGGCGGGGGCTACCTGCTGGCCTACCGGGGCCTCGGCCCTTGGGCGAACGCAGCGTCGCCCGTACCCTTTTGGGCAGCCAGTGCTGCGGCGCTGTGGGTGACCGCCGGGCTGTTCCTCGCCATGCTGCGGATGGCGGTCAACCCGGCAGCGAGAAGCCACGCAGCCGGCTTGCCGGAAAAGTGACAGAAAACACCGAGCCCTTGCCCAAGGTGCTCGCGATGTCCAGCGTGGCGCCGTGCCGCTGCAACACGTGCTTGACGATGGCCAGCCCCAGGCCCGTGCCGCCCGTCTCGCGCGAACGGCTGCGGTCCACCCGGTAAAAGCGCTCCGTCAGGCGCGGGATATGCTCGGGCGCAATCCCTGGGCCTGTGTCCTGCACCGAGAAGACCGCGCCGCCGTCATCCAGGCGCCGCCACTCCACCGTGATGGCTCCACCTGCCGGGGTGTAGCGCACAGCATTGCTGATGAGGTTGGACAGCGCACTCTGCAGTTCGGTTGGAACCCCCGCAATGTCACCCGCAGCACGCAAGGACTCTGCGGACGGGAACGTCATGGTGTGCTTGCGCGGAAGGTCGTGGGTGAGCAGCGCCGACAGCGCACGGCCCTCATCCTCGCACCGCTGCAGCAGAGCCTGTACTGGCGTCCACTCCGCCAGGCCGGGGGGCGGACTGCCCTCCAGCCGCGAGAGCGTCAGCAGGTCTTGCACCACGCTTTGCATGCGCAGCGCCTGCTGCGCCATCATGCCCAGGTAGCGTCCGCGCTCTTCGGCGCTGAGCGGCAGGGTCTGCAAGGTTTCCACGAATCCCGTCAGCACCGTGAGTGGCGTACGGATTTCATGCGATACGTTGGCCACAAAATCGCGCCGCATGGCCTCAGCCTGCTCCAGCGCAGTCACATCGCGCGAAAGCAGCAGGGTACGCCCGTCGCCGTACGGGTGCAGGTGCACCGAGATGCGCACCGGCCGCGAGGGGGTGCTTGCACGCCCCTCCAGCACCACGTCGTGACCGAAATCCTGCGCGGCGAGATAGGCTGTGAAGTCCGGGTCACGCACCAGATTGCCGATGGACTGCATCACATCGCGCTGCGCGTCAAAGCCAAAATGGTTGGCCGCCATCTGGTTGCACCACTCGATGCGGCTCTGTGCATCGAGCAGCACCACGCCATTGGGCGTAGCCTGCAGCGCGGCCAGGATTTCCTGCAGACGGTCCTGACTCTCCCGGATCTGGGCTTCCTGCCTGCGCAGCAGGCGTCGTGCGCGGTCAGTGGCCTCGCCCCATACGCCGCGCATGACTGGGGCCTCGGCCAGTTCGCCCGTTCGCAACCAGCGCAAGACACGCGCCGCGCGCAGCAGATCCCACACGAACCACAACCAGCCCGCCAGCACGGCGCCCACCACCGCGCCCCAGGCCTGCCCCTGCCACCAGCCCAGGCCTGCGCCGGCTATCTGCCAGAGCAGGAAATACGAAATTCGCCACAGCATGCGGTCTGCCACACCTTCTCGAAAAAACAGGGGCGCCCAGGCGCCCCGCTCAAAAAAACCATCTCTCGCGAGCCCGAACCTTCCACGGGCTGCGAAGAAGCGCTCCTACCGAGAACCGGGCTCAGGCCTGCAACTGCACCTGCGGCTGGGCCGTGAGCCGGTAGCCTGCGCCACGCACGGTTTCCACCATGACGGATGCAGCGCCCAAGGCTTCGCGCAGGCGCTTGACATGCACATCCACCGTGCGCTCCTCGATGAAGACGTGGTCACCCCACACCTTGTCGAGCAGCTGCGAACGGCTGTGCACGCGTTCGGCATGCTTCATGAGGAAGTGCAGCAGCTTGAACTCCGTCGGGCCCACCTTGAGCGGCTGGCCCTGGAAGGTGACACGATAGGTGCCCGCGTCAAGCACCAGCTCGCCGATGGTCACGCTGTCGCTCACCTGCTCGGGCGCCCGGCGGCGCAGCACGGCGCGGATGCGCGCGAGCAACTCCTGCGTGGAAAACGGCTTGGTGATGTAGTCATCGGCACCGGCATCGAGTCCGGCGACCTTGTCCGGCTCATCGCCGCGGGCCGTGAGCATGAGGATGGGAATGGGCTTGGTGCGGCTGTCCGCGCGCCACTTGCGTGCGAGCGACAGACCGCTCTGGCCCGGCAGCATCCAGTCGAGCAGGATGACGTCCGGCAGCACGGCATCCAGCTCGCGCTGCGCAGAGTCGCCGTCTTCCGCCCAGAAGGGCTGGAATCCGTTGTGGCGCAGATTGACGGCAATCAGCTCGGCAATCGCGGGTTCATCCTCCACGATGAGGACGCGTGGGAGCTTTCTCATAACTGTGCCAAAGCCCTTTCTTACAGCACGGCCGACTCGATCTCGTCGAGGGCAGTGTGGCGCACATCCTTGCCCTTGACCAGATAGATGATCAGCTCGGCCACGTTCTTGGAATGGTCTCCGATGCGCTCGATCGCCTTGGCCAGGAAAAGCAGGTCCAGGCTGGGCGAGATGGTGCGGGGGTCTTCCATCATGTAGGTGATGAGCTTGCGGACGAAGCCATCGAACTCCTTGTCGATGAGGTCGTCTTCCTTGAGGATGGCCACGGCCGCCTTGACATCGAGCCGTGCAAACGCATCCAGCGTCTTGCGCAGCTGGCCCGACGCCAGTTCGGCCGCTGTGCGCAGATCGCTCGAAGGCAGCGAGCGCGGCGCACCGCCCTCAATGATGGAGCGCACCATGCGCGCCATCTTGTTGGCCTCGTCGCCCATGCGCTCGAGGTTGGCCGTGGCCTTGGAGAAGGCCAGCAGCAGGCGCAGATCGCGCGCGGTGGGCTGGCGGCGGGCGATGATGGAGGAAAGCTCCTGGTCGATCTCGACCTCCATCGCATTGATGCGGGTCTCCATCGACGCGACTGTCTCCACGGCTTCCAGGCTGAACTGGGACAGAGCGTAGACCGCCTGGCGAATCTGAGACTCCACCAGGCCGCCCATTTCCATCACGCGGGCGGAGACGCTGTTGAGTTCGCTGTCGAACTGCGAGGAAAGGTGTTTGTCTGGCATTTGGCGTACAACCTCACGGTTATGAATCAAATTGAGCCCTAGCGCTTATCCATCAAGCGCAAGCAGCTATAAATAGAATAGCAATCACCCCTCAGCCGAAACGGCCGGTGATGTAATCCTCGGTTTCCTTGCGCTCGGGCTTGAAGAAGATCTGTTCGGTCGCGCCGAACTCGATCATCTCTCCCAGGTACATGTAGGCCGTGTAGTCGCTGCAGCGGGCTGCCTGCTGCATGTTGTGGGTCACGATGGCAATCGTGTAGTCGTGCTTGAGCTCGTCGATGAGCTCTTCGATCTTGGCGGTGGACAGCGGGTCCAGCGCCGAGGTGGGCTCGTCGAGCAGCAGCACCGAGGGCTTCACCGCCACGCTGCGCGCGATGCACAGGCGCTGCTGCTGGCCGCCGGACAGCGACAGACCGCTCTGGTGCAGCTTGTCCTTCACTTCGGTCCACAGCGCGGCCTTGGACAGAGCCCATTCCACGCGGTCATCCATCTCGCTCTTGCTCAGGCTTTCATAGAGCTTCACGCCGAAGGCTATGTTGTCGTAGATCGACATCGGGAACGGCGTGGGCTTCTGGAACACCATGCCGATGCGGGCGCGCAGCAGGTTGATGTCCTGCTTGGGGTCGAGGATGTCCTGCCCGTAGAAACTGATGGTGCCCTCGGCGCGCTGGCCGGGATACAGGCTGTACATGCGGTTCAAAGTGCGCAGCAGGGTCGACTTGCCACAGCCCGAGGGGCCGATGAAGGCGGTGACCTTGTGCTCTGCGATGTTGAGGCTGACGTTGCGCAGCCCCTGGAACTTGCCGTAGAAAAAGCTCAGGTTGCGCAGTTCCAGCGCGTTCTTGCTGGGGGTGGCGGTGGCGGAGGCGTTCATTGTCAAATCCTGAAGATGGAGCTGTCTTGGGTTGTGTCTGCGTAATGGGGCCAGGTCAGGCCCGGCTCTTTTCGCGCAGGAAGACCCGCGCCACGACGTTGAGGACCAGCACCGAGAGCGTGATGAGCAGCGCGCCGCCCCAGGCCAGGCGCACCCAGTTTTCATACGGGCTCAGCGCGAACTGGAAGATCACCACGGGCAGGTTGGCCATGGGCGCGTTCATGTTGGTGCTGAAGAACTGGTTGTTGAGCGCGGTGAACAGCAGCGGAGCCGTCTCGCCACTGATGCGAGCCACAGCCAGCAGCAGGCCGGTCATCACGCCGCTGCGGGCCGCGCGCAGGGTGACCATGGTGGAGACCTTCCAGCGCGGCGCGCCCAGGGCAAAGGCCGCTTCGCGCAGGCTGCCCGGCACCAGGCGCAGCATGTTCTCGGTGGTGCGCACAACCACCGGTACGGCGATCAGTGACAGCGCGAGGCTGCCAGCCCAGCCGGAGAAATTGCCCACCGTGGCCACGGCGATGGCGTAGACGAACAGCCCCAGCACGATGGAAGGCGCCGACAGCATGATGTCGGTCACGAAGCGGGTCAATTCGGCCGTCTTGCTCTGGCCGCTGTACTCCGCCAGGTACACGCCGGCCAGCACGCCGATGGGGGTGGACACCAGCACGGTGAAGCCCACCATCATCAGGCTGCCCACGATGGCGTTGGCCAGGCCGCCGCCTTCCGAGCCGGGCGCTGGCGTGGACTGGGTGAACATGTTCCAGTCCAGCGCGGCAAAGCCGTTGGACAGCAGCACGCTCAGGATCCAGAGCAGCACGAACAGGCCCAGCACCATCGCACCCAGGGACAGCGTCAGGCCGATGGCGTTGGAGCGCTGGCGCTTCTTGTAGAGTTGTTGGTTGAATTCCATGGAGCTTGTCTCAATTGAGTGGGTTCATGGTCGAGATCAAAGGCCCTTGGCCTTCTCGGCGCGCAGCAGCATGATCTTGGCGGCCGACAGCACCACGAAGGTGATCACAAAGAGCAGGAAACCGAGGGCGAACAGCGTGGAGAGGTGGAAGTCGGCCGCCTCGCCGAACTCGTTGGCCAGCGTGGACGCAATGGAGGTTCCAGGCGAGAACAGCGAAGTGGGCATGCGGTTGGCATTGCCGATCACGAACGTCACGGCCATCGTCTCACCCAGGGCGCGGCCCAGGCCCAGCATGATCCCGCCGATCACGCCCTTTTGCGTGTAGGGCAGCACCACGCGACGCACCACTTCCCATGTTGTGCAGCCCAGGCCATAGGCCGACTCGCGCAGGATGGGCGGCACGATCTCGAACACATCGCGCATCACGGCAGCCACGAACGGCAGCACCATGAAGGCCAACACGATGCCCGCGGCCAGGATGCCAAAGCCGTTGGTGCTGCCGCCGAACAGGAAACCCACCAGCGGCAGGGAGCCCAGCAGCTTCTGCACCGGCATCTGGAAGTAGTCGGCGAACAGCGGCGCAAACACAAAGAGGCCGAACATGCCGTAAATGATGGACGGCACCGCGGCCAGCAGCTCCACCGCCGTGCCCAGCGGGCGGCGCAGCCACACGGGGCAGGTCTCGGTCAGGAACAGGGCGATGCCGAACGCAAGCGGCACGGCGATGACAAGCGCAATGCCCGCGCTCGCCAGCGTGCCGACGATGGCAATCGCGGCACCGAATTCTTCATTGATGATGTCCCACTCCACGCGCCAGATGAACTGCACACCGAACTTGTGGAACGTGGGCCAAGCGTAGACAAAAAGCGAGACGATGATGCCCAGCAAAGCCGCCAGCACCAGCAGCGACAGACTCTGCGTCAGGCGGTGGAAGAAGATGTCCTGCAGCCGCTGCCGCTTGGCAATCGACACCATGGACTCGGTGGGGGCGTCCGATCTCTTGGCGGACACGGGTTGCGAACTCATGGTGGTTCCCACGCTCATGTTGACTCCCATCTGGCTTCTGGAGACCCCAAGAACCAGCACCCATCAGCCAGACCGGCTGGCCAATGGGGCTATTCTGGGGCAGACCGCTTCTTGGTGGATTACTTCTTGATCTGCGACCAGACCTTGGAGCGGATCTCGGCGGTCAGGCTGTCAGGCAGGGGCACATAGTCCAGCTCCGTGGCCATGGCCTTGCCGTTCTTGAACGCCCAGTCAAAGAACTTCAGCACTTCGGCCGATTGGGCCTTGTCGGCGGGGTCCTTGTACATCAGGATGAAGGACGCGGTGCTGATGGGCCAGCTCTCAGCCCCCTTGGCGTTGACCATGGAAATGCCCATGCCAGGAACGCTGAACCAGTCGGCGCTGGCAGCAGCTGCGGCGAAGGTCTTGTCGTCAGGGCTCACGTACTTGCCGTCAGCGTTTTGCAGCTGCAGGAAGTTCATGTTGTTCTTCTTCACGTAGGCGTACTCGACATAGCCGACGGCGCCTTTCACCCGCGTCACATTGGCGGCCACCCCTTCGTTGCCCTTGCCGCCCACCGACGACGCGGCAGGCCACTTCACGGCAGCGCCCTTGCCCACGGAGTCCGCCCACTCCTTGCTGACGGCAGACAGGTAGTCGGTCCAGTTGAACGTGGTGCCCGAGCCGTCCGCGCGGTGCACGACGGTGATGCTCTGGTCTGGCAGCGTCTTGCCAGGGTTCAGGGCCGCCAGCTTGGCATCGTTCCACTTGGTGATCTTGCCCAGGTAGATTTCCGCCAGCACAGGGCCGGTCACGCGCAGCTCACCCGGCTTGAAACCATCGAGGTTGACCACCGGCACGGTGCCGCCAATGATGGCGGGGAATTGCACCATCCCGTCCTTTTCCAGGTCTGCCCCCGAAACCGGCGCATCGGAAGCCCCAAAAGCCACGGTCTTGGCGCGAATCTGGCGAAGGCCACCGGAAGAGCCGATGGACTGGTAGTTCAGGCCGGTGCCTGTTTCCTTCTTGTAGGCTTCGGCCCACTTGGCGTACATGGGGAACGGGAACGTCGCCCCTGCCCCCGTGATATCGGCTGCAAAAGCGCTGCCCACTGCCATAGTGGCAAGTGCGACGGCGACAGTTTTGAGAAATGTGCGTTTCATTGTTCAGTACCTTCTGGCTTAGGGTTAACAGGGACAGCCTGAACTCTAGAACGCCAACATGACAATTCAGTGACACAAAATCTCCCGTCGCACGGCATTGCCATGCAGCGATTAGCCCCGCCGACGGCGTCATGGATTTGTCACACACCGAGCGGACACTCGGCAAAGCCCCGATTGAGCATCCAGCCAGCGCAGGCGGCGGCCCCTGAAACGGCGTACCACCGCTCGCGGTACGATGCCGGCCGAAGCTCCCACCATCCACACATGCAAAACGGCACACGCCTCGCCGCAGTCGATCTCGGCTCCAACAGTTTTCGCCTTGAAATCGGGCGCTATGAGTTCGGACATATCCAGCGGGTCGAATACCTCAAGGAAACGGTGCGCCAAGGCAATGGGCTGGACGAAAACCGCAACCTGACGCGCGAGGCCATGGAGCGTGGCTGGGCGTGCCTGGCAAGGTTTGGCGAGCGGCTTTCGGGGTTTCCCCGTGCCCAAGTTCGGGCGGTGGCAACGCAGACGCTGCGCGAGGCGCGCAATCGCGAAGAATTTCTCTCTCGCGGCAGCGAAGTGCTGGGCTATCCGATCGATGTCGTGTCGGGCCCCGAAGAAGCCCGGCTGATCTACCAGGGCGTGGCCCGGCTGCTGCCACAGTCGGATGAGCGCCGACTGGTGGTCGACATTGGAGGGCGCTCCACAGAGCTTATCCTGGGCCAGCAATTTACCCCGCACGCCGTAGCTTCCTACCGGGTGGGCAGCGTTGCCTGGTCGCAGCGCTACTTTGCGGCTGGCGAATTCACGGCCCAGGCGTTCCTGGCGGCAGAGATCGCCGCCAAGGCAGTGCTGGATGAAGCGCTCGAGACGTTTCGGCCCGGCACCTGGGACGTTGCCTACGGATCGTCGGGCACGGCTGGCGCGGTGGGCGACGTCCTCGCTGCGGCGGGAGGTCCTGAAGGGCTCATCACGCGCGATGGACTCCACTGGCTGCACGAGAAGCTGATGCGGGCGCAGTCTGCCGATCGGATTCGGATGGAAGGGCTCAAGGAAGAACGACGAGCCGTCATCGGCGGGGGAATCAGCGTGTTGCGCGCCGTCTTCGACCTGCTGGACATCGAGCAGATGCACGTGGCGCAGGGCGCGCTGCGCCAGGGTGCGCTCTACGATCTGCTGGACCGCGAGCAGCCCGAAACCGACCTGCGGACCACCACGGTGAACGGTCTGATGCACCGGTTTGGTGTCGACATGGAACACGCGGAACGCGTCGCGCGCACGGCATGCGCCCTGTTCACCCAGGCGGCCCCCCCGGGGAGCGAGCGCGCCTGCCGCAAGCTGGAGTGGGCGGCTCGCCTGCATGAGATCGGCTGCCGCATCTCGCACAGCGACTATCACCGCCATGGCGCCTACATCCTCGACAACACCGATGCTGCGGGCTTCGCTGTCCCGGAGCTGCACCGCCTGGGCCTGCTGGTGCTGGGACAGCGCGGCAAGGTGCGGAAAATCGACGCAGACTTGCAAGACCCCCTCTTTGCGCTGCAGCTGCTGAGCATGCGCCTGGCGGTAGCCCTTTGCCACGCACGCCGGACGCCCGATACCGCTGGCGTTTCTCTGCAAGTGGAGGGGCCGCGGTTTCGCCTGCGCACCCGTCCCGGATGGGCCGCGCTCTTCCCTCAGTCAGCGCACCTTCTGCGGGAGGAGGTTCAAGCCTGGCAAAAGACGCCCTGGGAGCTCACTGTCGAGCTGCCTTGATGCGCACGGATAAACGGTATAAACTGTTTATATCGTTTCTCATCATCTGCCATGACCGTCTCCACAACCTCCGCACCAGCATCTTCTCCAACTGCAGCGACCGCAGTCGCCGCCAGCCCAGCTTCCCCGACCACCAAGGCGGCCCGCAAGTCGGCAACCAAGCCAGCGAAGAAGGATGCAGTGAAATCTGTGACCTCCTCAAAAAAATCTCCGTCCGGCGCGACAGCACCGGCCTCTCGCGCAGCCAGCTCTTCTTCCACGCCGACAGGGAACAAGGACGGCAAAGCCAAGAAACCCAAGCTCGTGCGCGACAGCTTCACCATCCCCAAGGACGAGTACGCTGCCATCGAAACCTTGAAGCAGCGCTGCGCCGCACTGGCCCAGCCGGTGAAGAAAAGCGAGCTACTGCGCGCCGGACTCAAGGTACTGACCGGCATGTCGGACGCGGCCTTGCGCAAGGCTGTGCAGGCGGTGCCGTCCATCAAGACCGGCCGCCCGAAGGCAGAGCAAGCGCAGGCAGCGCCCGCGCCGGCCCCGACTCCCAAGAAAGCCGCCTCGCGCTAAGAGCGTGATCACGCTCTCGCAGGGGTCGCGTTGGATCGCAATCGAGATGTGTGAATGCTTCGGGGCGCCGCAGGCTCCAATGAGCAGCCACGGTCAGAGCAACTCAGGCGACTGAACCGCTATCAGCACCGTCTGGCTTTGATCGAGCCGCTGCCGCTGCCGCAACCACCACACAGCCCCTTTGCGCACCACGCACTCGGGGGCCTCCAGCCCCATCAGTTGGGCGATGGTCTGGCCGAGCATGGGCTGATGGCCCACGACAAGCACCGTGCCCTTGGCGCGCGGCCATTGCGCAAGTTCCAGCAATTCCTGCGGCGTTCCGCCGGGCAGCAACTCCGCACGCATCTTGAACTTTCGCCCCAGCGCACTCGCCGTTTGCTCGGTGCGCCGCGCCGGGCTGGCCAGCACCCGCAACCCTTCCGGGAGCTGGCGGTCGAGCCAGGCGGCCATGCGGGCAGCCTGCTTCTCACCGCGCTGCGTCAGACTTCTGGCGAGGTCATCCACGCCGTCGCTCGGATCTTCTGCTTCCGCATGCCGCCACAGGATCAGGTCCATCATGCCTTCCTTGGGTCCGGAGGAACCACGGTGGGCGCCGGCCCATAGCGCCCCATGAGGGCGTCTTGCGCGCCCGTCCCGTCTTGGGGCCGTGGAGCGCGGCTGTAGGACCCATCCGCATTCAGCGTCCACGCATCCCGATCGTCGTGCAGGTAGGCCACAAGACATTCGTCCACAATTTGCTGCCGCAAGCGCAGGTCCGTGACAGGCCAGGCCAGTTCCACCCGCCGCATCATGTTGCGATTCATCCAGTCGGCACTGGAGAGATACAGGTCTTCCTCGCCACCGCTGCGGAAGTAAAAGACCCGCGTGTGCTCCAGGAACCTCCCGATGACTGAGCGCACGCGGATGTTGTCGGTCAGCCCGGGAACCTGAGCGGCCAGCATGCAGGCGCCTCGCACGATGAGATCAATGCGCGCGCCGCGCTGCCCCGCCAGGATCAGCGCGCGCATGAGCGCCTCGTCCGTCAGGGCATTCATCTTCGCAACAATACGTGCGTCCTCGCCGCGGCTGGCGGCCAGCCCGACTTGCTCGATCTTTTCCAGCATGCGGCGATGCAAGTGAAAAGGGGCGAGCATGAGCTTGCGCAGTTTGGGCGGCCGGTTCTGGCTGGCGAGATGGTTGAACACCCCGTCCATGTCCGCCGTGGTTTCCTCATCGGCCGTGAGATAGCTCAGGTCGGTGTACAGCCTCGCGGTGCGGACGTTGTAGTTCCCGGTTGATAGATGGCCGTAGCGCCTGAGCTTGTGCCCTTCCCTTCGCGTCACAAGCAGCATCTTGGCGTGCGTCTTGAGCCCTACCACCCCGTAGACCACCTGCGCACCAATCGACTCCAGCGCCTCGGCCCAGTTGATGTTGGCCTCTTCATCAAAGCGGGCTTTCAGCTCCACCACCGCCATGACTTCCTTGCCTCGGCGCACGGCTTCGGTGAGCAGATCCATGAGTTCAGAGTCTGCTCCCGTGCGGTAGATCGTCTGCTTGATGACGAGGACATCGGGGTCGTTGACCGCCTCGCGCAGGAAGGCGAGCAGTCCGTCGAAACTCTCGAACGGTTGATGGATCAGCACGTCGCGCTTGCGCAGCTGTTCCATGATGGGCACGCCGGATTGCAGCTGCCGCGGCCAGGCAGAACTCCACGGAGGGAACAACAGGTCAGGCGCATCCACCAGGTCGATCAACTGCGTCAGGCGCACCAGGTTCACGGGCCCATTGACCCGGTACAGGGCGGCCGCGGGCAAGGCGAACTGGGCCAGCAGGAAATCCGACAAAAACTGCGAACATCCGGCAGACACCTCCAGCCGCACGGCTTGGCCATAGTGGCGATGCTGCAATCCCTGGCGAAGCGCGGTGCGCAGGTTGCGAACATCCTCCTCATCCAGCGCCAGGTCGGAGTGACGCGTCACGCGGAACTGCGAGAACTCCGTGACTTCACGACCGGGAAACAGGTCCACGAGATGCGCCCGCACGATGCTCGAAAGGCTCACAAAAAGGGCTTCGCCAGGAGCTACCCGTGCAGGCATGCGTATCAGCCTCGGCAGCGCGCGAGGCACCTTGACGATGGCTATCTCGTTGTCCCGCCCAAACGCATCCTGGCCCTTGAGGCGCACGATGAAGTTGAGCGACTTGTTGGCGACCTGGGGAAACGGGTGCGCCGGATCCAGCCCCACCGGAATCAACAAAGGCCTGACCTCTTCGGTGAAGTAGTCGTGGACCCACCGCTTCTGAGCAGACGAGCGTTCGCCGTGACCCACGATGCGAATGCCATGCGCCGCGAAGGCCGGCACCAGCGACTCGTTGTACAGCGCGTACTGCCGCTCCACCAGGTCATGGACCTTGGTCGCCATGGCCTCAAAGGACGCTGTGGAGTACAGGCCCTTTGTCTCGCCCTTCTGGGCAGCCGTGATGTGGGGCGCAGCGCGCACTTCAAAAAACTCGTCCAGATTGGACGAAACAATGCACAGATAGCGCAGCCGCTCCAGCAGCGGGACATCCGTGCGCACAGCCCAATCGAACACTCGCTCGTTGAAAGCCAGGATGCTGTGATCCCTGTCCAGGAACATGTGGGGCGCCCCTGCCGGGCCCTTCACCTGAAATCCCCCCTTATCGGCATCAGCAGCGGGCGGAGCGGCCACCCGCGCGTCAGCTTCGCCGCTGTCACAGCGCAGTTCGGCGTCATTGTCATCGGCAGGCAAGGGGAACATGGTGCGAAAAAGAAGCTTCAAAAGCGAATTGGCTTCAGTATTTAACGCTCAGATGACAAAGGTGTGACATGTTTTGTGACAGGCGGATCCGCTGTCTTTTGTCTCCGCACCGGCACCAGGTACTGCTCAAACAGCCTCGCGGCATGCACCCAGGTGAAATCCAGCGCCCGTGCACGAGCCTCTGTGCGGGGAACCGAGAGTGCCTCCTGGCTGGCCACGCGCAGATCGTCATGCAGCACGCCGCCTCGCGGCGGGCAGCCTGCTTGGCTACCGAGCACTTCCATCGGTCCGTCGACCGGGTAAGCGGCCACAGGCGTCCCGCATGCCATGGCCTCCAGCATGACCAGACCGAAGGTCTCGGACCGGCTCGGGAACACGAAGACGTCCGCAGCCGCATACACCTGCGCCAGCGCTTCGCGGCTCAGAATGCCCAGCCAGCGAACCTGCGGGTATTTCGCCTTGAGTCGCGCCTCCAGCGGCCCAACCCCGCAAACCACCTTCGTTCCCGGTATGTCGAGTTCAAGAAAGGCCTCGATGTTCTTCTCATACGAGATCCGCCCCACGAACAAGGACACAGGATGGACCAGCGCACCCGTAAGGGGGCTTGAAGCCACCGCCCCATGGAACGGAAAAGCATGGGTATCCACGCCATGGGTCCACAACCGGAGGTGGTGGAAGCCCCGCTGCTCCAACATCTTCAACACGCCTTGGGTGGGCACCATGACCCCCGATGAAGGCCGGTGGAAATGCCGGAACAGCGCGTACCCCATCCACAACGGCACCCGCAGCGCCGCCAGCAGGATCTCGGGGAAACGGGTATGGAAGGCCGTGGTGAAGGCAAGGCCCTTGCGCAGGCAGTAGCGGCGTCCGGCCCAGCCCAGCGGTCCTTCAGTGGCCAGATGAATGGCGTCGGGTGCCTGGGCATCGAGCATGGCGGCAAGCGCCTTGCCTGGGCGCACGGCCAAGTCAATGCCAGGGTATCCGGGACACGGACGGGTCGCGAATTGCCCCGGATGTACCACCTGGACTTTATGGCCCGCGCTTTCCAGCTCGCGCACCAGTTCCACCAAGGTGGTGACCACTCCGTTGACCTGGGGCAACCAGGCATCTGTCAGCAATGCGATCTTCATGGCGCAACCGCAACTGCAGCCTCAGCCTGAGCAACACGACCGGCAGCACGGGCCGGCCACTGGATCAGCTCCAGATGGCCGTCCAGGTGTTCTACCAACGCGGTGTGGCTTTCCACCCAATCCCCATCGTTGCAGTACAACGTGCCGTCAATTTCCCGCATTTCAGCTCGGTGGATGTGGCCGCACACCACCCCGTCGTGCCCCCTGCGCCGTGCTTCCGTGGCTACCGCAACTTCAAAATCCGTAACGTAGTTCAGCGCCTTCTTCACCTTGCCTTTCAGGTAGGCCGACAGCGACCAATAGGGCAAACCCAGGCGCGCTCGCAAGGTGTTGAGGTGCCGATTGAGCTTCAGGGTGAGCTCGTACAGGTTGTCACCCAGGTACGCCAGCCACTTGGCGCATTGGATGACTCCATCGAAATGATCTCCGTGGGTCACCCACAGCTGGCGTCCATCGGCCGTCGTGTGCACCGCGTCGGCTCGAACCTCGATGCCGCCAAAGGAATGCCCGAGAAACGCCCGCGCAAACTCATCGTGGTTGCCGGGCACGAACACCACCCGGCATCCCTTGCGTGCCCGGCGCAGGAGTTTTTGCACCACATCGTTGTGGGCCTGGGGCCAAAACCACCTGCGCCGCAGTTGCCAGCCATCGACGATGTCGCCCACCAGATACAGGTGCTCGCTCGGGTGGTGCTTGAGAAAATCCAGCAACGCATGCGCTTGGCAACCGGGCGTTCCCAAGTGCACATCGGAAATGAAGACTGCGCGAAAACGCTGAGGCTCCCAGGGCGCTTGCGTATCCTGGGGATATTCCGCCGCGCTGCCCGGCTGCTGGGAAGTGCCCGCCCAGGGCCCCAGAGCGTCGAACGCGGCGCGCATCAGACCCCCAGGAAATGCTTGCGGTAGCGCGGGTGCAAGTCCGCCAGCCGCATGAGCATCGGCAGGTCGGCGGTATTGAAATCAGGGTCCCACGCGGGGGCTCCCAGCACGCGGGCCCCCAATCGCAAGTACCCTTTGATGAGTGCGGGGGGATCCACGTGGATGGAACTGTCCAGTTGCTCCACGGGCAAGGGCAGACGGGGCAGCACGCGATATTCGATGGGCGCCAAATGCGTTTCACGGACCTGGCGCCAGATGCTGGCAGCCGCATCGCCGCTGACCACGCCATTGCACAGCATGGGAATGCTCGCGCAGCCAATCATGGTGTCCAGCTCGTTGCGCACCATGAAGTCCGCCAGCGCACTCCACAGCACCATGATGACGCCGCCGTGGCGATGGTCGGGGTGAACGCAACTGCGCCCCAGCTCCACCATGCGGGGGCGCAGGGATCGAAGGCGCGTCAGGTCGAACTCGGTATCGCTGTACGTGCTGCCGACCCGCCGTGCCTGGGCTGGCGTGAGCACACGGTAAGTCCCAATGACTTGCCGCGTCTGCGCGTCGCGCACCAGCAAATGTTCGCAATAGTCGTCAAACAGGTCGATATCGTGGCCAGGAATGGGGGTCGTCAATCGAGCGCCCATTTCCGCCGCAAACACTTCAAACCGCAGACGCTGAGCCTCCCGCACTTCGTCCTCGTGCCGCGCCCACGCCACTTCGATCGCGCCACCGGCCGCCATCGACAGCCTGGCGGACGGCAGACCCGAGCCTCCCATCGCCCGGGGCGTGGCGGCGTTCGAGGACAGCGGTGGAGGCGAGGTAGTCAGCTCATTCATGGTGCAACATCTCCGTTTGTCTGGCGCGGCCGGGAGGGCTGGCGTGCAGGCAGTGTGAAAGCGCTGCGTGACGCAGGCGTGTCGCGGCGATGTCAATTCCGTGACGCCGCGCAGCGCTCAACTTGTGCCTGTTGAGATACCCCACGCGGCCTGCATAATGGAACGAGGAACTGCAACGTGCGCCCCGCCTCGCCCACCCCACGTGCTCAAGGCCCTGCCATGGGAGCCTTGCTTGTCTTCGTGCTGGCGGCAATCTGCGCGGGGACCGTGGTCTGGGTACTGGAACGCCAGGAGCTTTCTCAGCAACGCACCCAGGTGGCCGACATGGCCGGCGACCACGTGCAGGCGCTGCAGCGCGCCATCGAACTGGCCCTTTCGGCCAACAATGCGCTCGTCGCGCTGGTACGGCAAGGCCATGGCAAAGTGACGCAGTTCGAAGAGATCGGCAATGAGATGCTGCCGTTCTACCCAGGCATCGCTGCCATGGGCTTGTCACCCAATGGCGTGGTGCGGCACGTCGTGCCACGGCAGGGAAACGAAAACTCCATCGGTTTCGACCAGCTCAATGACCCTCGCCAAGGGGCGGAGTCCGTCAGGGCGCGCGAAACGGGCCGACTGACGCTGGCCGGCCCCGTGGAGCTGGTCCAAGGCGGCCCGGGCGTGGTGGGCCGCCAACCCGTCTATCTGGAAAACAACCACGGGCAACGCGTATTCTGGGGATTCACCTATGTCACCATCCGCTTGCCCCAGGTGCTGGAAGCTGCCCGGCTCCCGCAGCTGACCACCCGGGGATATCACTACCGACTCTGGCGCATCCACCCGGAAACGGGGCAGGAACAAACGATCTCAGCCTCGGAGCCTCCCCCCGGTGCAGACGCCGTTAGCAGGTCAATGAACCTGCCCAACGGACAGTGGACGCTGAGCCTGGAGCCGGCCAAAGGCTGGGGCGATCCTGGCACGCTGGGCCTGCGCATTGGCATTGCCCTGTTGTTTTCCGTGATGATGGGCTACCTGGCGCGCCTGGTCTTTGAATTGAAAGCGCACGACCAGGCACTGGCGTTCCAGGTGGCGCAGCGCACGTCCGAAATCCAGGCCACGCAGCAACAACTGCGCGCCACCATCGACGCGATTCCAGACCCCCTCTTTGAGCTGGACCAGGATGGCGTCTATTGCAATGTGCACAGCCCGCGGGCCGAACTGCTGGTCGGGCCCGCCGAGGAGTTGCTGGGCCGCAAGGTCTCGGAGGTACTGCCCGCGACTGCCGCCAGTGCGGTGATGGGAGTCCTGCAGGAAGCACTGGTGCAGGGCTGGTCCACGGGCCGCCAGATCATGGTGGAACTCCCGCACCTGGGCACCACGTGGTTTGAGCTGTCCGCAGCCCTCAAGGCCACGTCGCGCCCGGAGGCACCCCGCTTCATCGTGCTTTCGCGGGATATCACCGAGCGAAAGCGCGCCGAGGAGCAACTGCAACTGACGGCCCAGGTGTTCGACCAGAGCAGTGAAGCCATCGTGATTGCGGACGCAGCGCACACCATCGTGCGGGTGAACCGCGCATTCACACGCATCACGGGCTATACCCAGCCAGAGGCCGTGGGGCATCCCTTGAATCTCATTGCCGTCACCAAACCCAACCCTGGCTTTGAGCCGAACGGCATTTACGCACAGCTGGCCAGTGGCGGAAGCTGGGAAGGCGAAGCCTGGGGGGGCCGCAAGGACGGTTCGCAGTACCCGCAGTGGCTGTCTATCAGCGGAGTGCGGGACATCGACGGCACTGTGACCCATTCCATCACGCTGTTCCGCGATATCACCACCCAGCGGGAGGCACAGGACCGCATCCAGAGGCTGGCGCATTTCGACCCCTTGACCGGCCTGCCCAATCGCACACTGCTTGCGGAACGGGCTCGCATCCACATTGCACAGCAGCACGCGCTGGGCGCAAGCCTGGCAATGCTCTTCCTGGATCTCGATCACTTCAAGAACGTCAACGATTCGCTGGGCCACCGGACTGGAGATACCCTGCTCGTTGCAGTGGCGAAAAGGCTGGAATCGCTGATCACAGAGCAGGACACCATCGCGCGCCTGGGCGGGGACGAATTTCTGCTGCTGCTGCCCTCGGCTTCGGCATCGGCCGCCGCCGACATGGCCGCCCGGTTGCTGGCAGCAGTGGCCGAGCCCTTCCAGATTGACGCCTACGAACTCACCACCACGCTGTCCATCGGCATTGCGATGTATCCGGCCGACGGGGATTCCTTTGACACGCTGTACCAGCGAGCAGACGCAGCCATGTACCGCGCCAAGCAAAGCGGGCGGAACCGCTACGGCTTCTACACGGCCGACCTGCAAGAGCGCACGGCCCGCGCCTTGCTGATCGAAAACGCCATGCGGCGTGCGCTGGAGCGCGACCAGTTCGAATTGCACTACCAGCCGCAGGTTTCGCTCGCCACGGGCCGCACGGTAGGCGCGGAAGCACTTTTGCGCTGGCGCCACCCGGACCTCGGATGGATATCGCCCGCGGAGTTCATTCCAGTGGCAGAAACCAGCGGCATGATCGTCGCCATTGGAGAATGGGTCATCCGGACTGCGGTACACGATGCCAAGCGCTGGCTCGATATGCAGCTCCCCTTGTTGGCCGTTTCGGTCAATGTGTCGGCCGTCCAATTCAGACACGCCCAATTGCCCGAAATGGTTACCCGCTGCCTGGAGGAAGCTGGTTTGCCCGCGCGCCGGCTTGAGCTGGAGTTGACCGAAGGAGCGGCCGTGGACGACCCGGCAGCCGCTTTGGCCATGATGGACGAACTCCATGACCGAGGCGTGCGGCTTTCGATGGACGACTTCGGCACGGGCTACTCGTCACTGAGCTACCTCAAGCGTTTTCAGATCTACAAACTCAAGATCGACCAATCCTTTGTACGCGACCTGGAGGACGACGCGAACGATCGGGCCATCGTCAGCGCCATCATCCGCATGGCGCAAGCGCTGGGCATGCTCACGACGGCGGAGGGGGTGGAGACAGAGGGGCAACTGGAGTTCTTGCGGGAGCATGGGTGCCAAGAGGGCCAGGGCTACTACTTCAGCCGTCCACTACCAGCAAGCGCGTTCGAAGCGTATCTCCGCGAACATCAGATCCCGCCACCGCCGAATTGACGCCTACGCCCTCCTGTTAGCCGCCAAAAATGCACGGCTATTGGTTAAAAATTGAGCAATCAGGTCAGCGCTGATACACTTTGGTACAAATGAGCTTGGCCGTTGGGGCCACTGCCCGACCGGTCTTCATGCTAGCGCCACACAGCCTCCTGGAATCTCAGCTTCCCGGACCTCCCTTTCAAGCATCCTTGCAGCGCGCCCTGCGCGAGCAGCAGACGCTGCTCGACAGCGCGGGGGTGGGCATTGTTTTTCTGCGCCAGCGTTGTGTGGTGCGCTGCAACCAGCGGTACGCCGAGATCTTCGGGTACGACCACCCGGAAGAGCTCAACGAACTCACCACGGAAACGTTTTACCCCTCACGCGAGGCGTTTCGTGATCTCGGACGTGCCGCCTATCCCGTACTGGCGCAGGGTGAAACCTACCGCGTGGAACGCCCATTGCGGCGACGCGACGGCACTCTGTTCTGGGGCAGCCTGACCGGCCGGCTGATCAACCCCCAAGACACCTCCGAAGGCTCGATCTGGATCGTTGACGATATCGACGCACAACGCCGCGCCCAGGCTGCGCTGGACGCGGCCGTGCGGGAAAAGCAACTGCTCTTTGACAGCGCGATGGTGGGGATCGTCTTCATCCGCGACAGGCGCCTGACCCGCTGCAATCACCACTTTGAGCAAATGCTGGGATACCAGCCGGGAGAGCTGGCAGGCTGCTCGTCCCGCCAGTGGTATGCCAGCGATACCGCTTGGCATGAGGCCGGAGCGCGTTGCTACCCACAACTCGCTGCCGGACACTCCTACGAGGGCGAGCTGGAACTGTGCCGCAAGGACGGCACGCCCGTGATCTGCGAGGTCCGCAGCAAGGCGATCGACCCCGCCAATCCTTCGCAAGGTTCCATCTGGATCACCATGGATATCACGGAGCGCAAAGAGGCGCAGGCCGTGCTGGCCAGGACGCACGAGGAACTGGAACGTCAGGTGCAGGACCGGACCCGGGAATTGCGCGAGACCGTAGACAACCTGCACCGCGAAATCAACGAACGCAAGGCCGACCAGGACCGCATCTACTGGCTGGCCCACTACGACGCCTTGACGGGACTGCCCAACCGCACTCTGCTGGCCGAGCGGGCACAGCAGGCCATCCGTGTCGCCCAGGAATCCGGCACGCCTCTGGCTTTGATCTTCCTGGACCTGGATCACTTCAAGCATGTGAACGATTCGCTGGGCCATCGCGTGGGTGACGCGCTGCTGGTGGAGATTGCCAAACGGCTGCGTGCAGTGGTGCGCGACAAGGACACGGTGTCGCGCCTGGGCGGTGACGAATTCATCTTGTTGCTGCCCGGCGCAAATGCGCACGGTGCGGCGCGCGTGGCTGGCAAGCTGCAGGACGCATCGCGCCAGCACTACCAGATCGCCCACCACGAACTCACCATGGCACCCTCCATGGGGATTGCCCTGTTTCCGCAAGACGGCGCCGACTTCGACACGCTGACTCAGTCTGCTGACGTGGCCATGTACCGCGCCAAGCTCGATGGGCGCAACACCTTCAAGTTCTTTACGCCCGAGATGCAGGCCCAGTCCGTGCGCGCGCTGCAGCTGGAGAACGCCCTGCGCCGAGCCCTGGAACGCGGTCAGCTGCACTTGCACTACCAGCCGCAGATGAGCCTGGCCACGGGCGCAGTGCACAGTGTGGAGGCCTTGCTGCGCTGGCAGCATCCTCAGCTGGGCGATGTGTCCCCGGCGGAGTTCATCCCCATTGCGGAGGACAGCGGACAAATCTTGCAGATCGGAGAATGGGTGCTGCGCACCGCACTGTCTCAACTCAAGATCTGGCGTGCGACGGCGTTTCCCGGTCTCACAATGGCAGTCAATCTGTCGGCCATCCAGTTCCGCCAGCCCCAGCTACCTGAACTGGTCAGCCGCATGCTGAGCGAGTTTCAGCTTCCGCCGGATTGCCTGGAACTGGAGCTGACGGAAGGTGTCGCCGTGGACGACCCCCACGCGGCAGTGTCGACCATGGACCAGTTGCATGCCCGCGGCGTGCGCATGTCGATGGACGATTTTGGAACGGGCTATTCATCGCTGAGCCAGCTCAAGCGGTTCCAGATCTTCAAGCTCAAGATCGACCAGTCCTTTGTCCGCGATCTGGGCAATGACACCAATGATCGCGCCATTGTCAGTGCCATCATCCGCATGGCACAGGCCCTGGGCATGCGCACCACGGCCGAAGGCGTGGAAACGGCTGGCCAGCTGAGCTTTCTGCGCGAGCAAGGATGTGATGAAGCGCAGGGCTACCATTTCAGCAAGCCGCTATCGGCGCCGGAGCTCGAAGCCTTCATGCGCCGGCAGCTCACTTGAACCGCTTGGGGCCTGTCGACCCGGCAGAACTGAACGAGAAAGCGGGAAACGGATGTCTTCGCTGCCGCGGCGGGTGGTGGCGACGCGGAGCGGTCACCGGACCGGAAACGCATACATCAGCCCACCCTTGTTCCACTGATTGTTCAGCCCACGCGGGATGCCCAGTGCGGACTTCGAGCCCACGTTCCGCTCATAGATCTCGCCATAGTTGCCCGTCGCCCGGACAGCACGTGCCAACCATTCGCGGTCCAGGCCCAGCAGCCTGCCGGTGTCTTCCGACATCCCCAGAATCCGCTGCACCGCAGGATCGGTGCTGGATTTGAGCTGATCCAGGTTGTTCTGTCCCACTCCGTATTCTTCGGCCTCGATGAGGCCATGGATGACCCAACGTACGATGGCGAACCACTCGTCGTCGCCGCGGCGCACCATGGGGCCCAAGGGCTCCTTGGAAATCAGTTCCGGCAGGATGACGTGGGCCGACGCCACTTTGGCAGGCTCCGCGCGGCGTGCTGAGGCGAGGCCGGACGCGTCGGTGCTGTAAGCGGCGCAACGCCCCGCAAAATACGCCCGCGTTGCGGCGTCCACCCGCTCGAACACCACCGGCTTGAGATCCAACTGATGGGTGCGCGAGTACTCCACAAGGTTCTTCTCCGTCGTGGTACCGGACTGGATGCACACGGTCTGGCCCTTGAGCTGCTTGACGCTTCTTACTTTGCTCTTGACTGGGACCAGAAAGCCCTGCCCATCGTAGTAAGTAACAGCTGTCTGATGCAAACCCATTGACGCATCGCGTGTGAGCGAGAAGGTGGTGTTGCGTGAAAGGACATCGATCTCCCCCGACTGAAGCGCGGTGAATCGCTGGTGCGGCCCGAGGGGGACATAGGCGACTTTCCGCCCGTCGCCCAGCACGGCGGCGGCCACAGCGCGGCAGATGTCCACATCGAGCCCGGCCCACTGACCGTTTTCATCCGCCGCCGAGAAACCGGGCAAACCGGTGTTCACGCCACAAACCACCGTCCCACGGGACCGCACGGCGTCGAGTGTCTTGCCCGCATGGGCTGGCATCGCCCAGCCCAAGGTAGCGAGCAAAACGCAGGCCGCGGCTCCAGCCATTTGGGGACGAATAGCTTTCACATTGGCTTTCCAGAAGGATGCAAGATCCACAACAAAGTCTCCTGCGCTGTCACTGCACAAGGCTTGCGCCCCGCATTTTCAGAACCTGCCGCTTGCAATGATGAGGGCCAGGCGCCGGTTGCAAGGAAAAATCAACCGGCCCGGGCCGCGTCTGCCAGCCTTTGTGCACAGGAGCTTGCCAGCTGGGCACTGCGCGCTTCCACCATGACGCGCAGCAAGGGTTCGGTGCCGCTCGCCCGGATGAGCACGCGCCCAGAGCTACCGAGCTCCTGCTCTACCGCCCGCGTGGTATCCGCCAGGACCTGGTTGGCTTTCCAGTCCTGGCCTGGCTGCAGGCGCACATTGAGCAGCACCTGGGGATACAGCGAAACGCCCGCCAGAAGTTGCGCCAGCGTCTGCCCGCTGCGCACGCAAGCCTGCAGGATTTGCAGCGCACTCACGAGCCCGTCACCGGTGGTGTGCCGGTCCAGGGCCAGCAGGTGACCCGAGCCTTCTCCGCCCAAAACCCAATGGTGCCGCGCCAGTTCTTCAAGCACATAGCGGTCGCCCACTTTGGCGCGCACGAATTTCACGCCCCGCTCCCGCAGTGCCACCTCGACCGCCATGTTGGTCATCAAGGTGCCGACGACTCCGGGCACGTGCTCATCCCGGCCCATCCGGTCTGACGCCATCAGGTAGAGAAGCTCGTCGCCGTTGTACAGGCGGCCCGAAGCATCCACCATTTGCAAGCGATCCGCGTCGCCATCCAGCGCAATGCCATAGTGGGCGCGGTTCGCACGCACGGCGCGCACCAGGGCGTCCGGGTGCGTGGCACCTACCTCGTGGTTGATGTTGAGTCCATCGGGAGCGCAGCCAATCGACAGGACCTCCGCACCCAATTCGTGGAACACTTTGGGCGCCACCTGGTAGGCCGCCCCATGGGCACCGTCGACCACGATCTTGAGCCCCTTGAGCGTCAGATCCTGCGGGAAGGTGCTCTTGCAGAACTCGATGTACCGGCCCGCCGCGTCATCGAGGCGCCGCGTCTTCCCAAGGCTTGCGGAGTCAGCCCATACAGGCGGCTCGTTCAGCGCAGCCTCCACGGCAAGTTCCCATTCATCCGACAGTTTGGTGCCCTGGGCGCTGAAAAACTTGATGCCGTTGTCAGGGTACGGATTGTGGCTGGCGCTGATGACCACCCCCAGACTGGCACGCTGCGCACGCGTCAGGTAGGCCACCCCTGGCGTGGGCAGAGGGCCGAGCAACATCACATCAACACCTGCCGAGTTGAAACCGGACTCCAGCGCACTCTCCAGCATGTAGCCGGAGATGCGCGTGTCCTTGCCGATCAGCACCATGGGACGCTCTTCCGTGCGGCGCAACACACGCCCCACCGCATGGGCCAGGCGCAAGACAAAGTCCGGGGTGATCGGGGGCTGCCCGACCGTGCCGCGAATACCGTCGGTTCCAAAATACTGGCGCGTCATGTCCTAACGTCTCCTCGTGCAGGTTGTCTGCTGTTTGTGTTGTGTTTGATGCGTTGGGTGCTTTGTGCTGGCGGCACGTGATGACGGAACGTGCTTGTTGGGCGCTCGGCCCATCAGCCCTCGCCACCAGCTTGCCGCATCGCATTCCAGACCGCCAGCGCGGCCACCGTCTCCCGGACATCGTGCACCCGCAGGATCGAGGCACCCCGTTCGGCCGCCAGCACCGCTGCAGCAACGCTGGGCACCATGCGGTCATGGACATCCAGCCCCGTCACAGCACCCAGGGACGACTTGCGCGACCAGCCGGCCAACAGCGGATAGCCCACAGCGCGCAGTACCGGCTGGTGGGCCAGCAGGGAAAAGTTCTGCTCCACCGTTTTACCGAAACCGATGCCCGGATCCACCACAATGCGAGCCTTTTCGACCCCGAGCGCTTGTAGACCAAGCGCACACCGCTCCAAAAAAGATAGCACCGATGGCAGCACATCGCCCATCATTGGCGACGCCTGCATGGTCTGCGGGTCGCCGTGCATGTGCATCAGGCACACACCGCACCCCGGGTGCGCGGCAACCGCTGCAGCAGCGCCCGGCTGCCGCAGCGCCCAGATGTCGTTGATGATGTCCACCCCGACGTCCAGCACGGCCCGCATGACCTCGGCCTTGTAGGTGTCCACCGAAATCGGTACACCCAGCGACACCGCCTCCCTCGCCAACGGCAGCACACGCGCCAATTCCTCTTCCAGAGGTACCGCCGGGCTACCCGGGCGCGTCGATTCGCCGCCGATGTCCAGAATATGCGCCCCATCCTTGAGCAATTGCTCGCAGTGGCGAAGCGCTTCCATGGTGGAGGCATGATGCCCCCCGTCAGAGAACGAATCCGGCGTCACGTTGACGATGCCCATCACGCGCGGCTGGCGGAGGTCTATGGAAAAGCGGGAGGTCTGCCAGATCATGGAGCCATCGAAAAAACCACAAGTGCGCGCGGGCCAGCGTGAAAACGGAATTAGCTACCGATCGCAGACGGAAACTGCCGTCGCAAAAAAACGGGGCGCAAGGCCCCGCTGAGTCGGATCGTGGTGCGGCGAGCCCTCTCAGGCCGCCGATGGTGCGGTATCAGCCGCCACCGCAGGCGTTCCACCGCTGGAATTGTCGCCGCCGGAGGGGGGCGTGCGTGGTGTCCAGTCCTTGGGAGGACGAGGTTCCTTGCCAGCCATGATGTCGTCCAATTGCTCGGTATCAATGGTCTCCCATTCGAGCAGGGCCTTGGCCATGGCGTGCATCTTGTCGCTGTTCTCTTCGATCAGACGGCGAGCCAGGTTGTACTGCTCGTCGATGATGCGGCGGACTTCGCTGTCCACCTTCTGCATGGTCTGCTCGCTCATGTTGGTGGTCTTGGTCACCGAACGGCCGAGGAACACTTCGCCCTCGTTCTCGGAATACACCATCGGCCCCAGGGCTTCGGTCATGCCGTAGCGCATCACCATGTCGCGGGCAATGTGCGTGGCACGCTCGAAGTCGTTGCTGGCGCCCGTGGTCATCTGGTTCATGAACACTTCTTCGGCAATCCGGCCGCCAAACAGCATGCTGATCTGGTTGAGCATGTACTCGCGGTCGTAGCTGTAGCGGTCTTGCGCGGGCAGGCTCATGGTCACGCCCAGGGCACGGCCGCGGGGAATGATGGTGACCTTGTGGACCGGATCGCACTTGGGCAACAACTTGCCGATGAGCGCATGACCAGCCTCGTGGTACGCCGTGTTGCGACGCTCTTCCTCCGGCATGACCATGCTCTTGCGCTCGGGGCCCATCAGGATCTTGTCCTTGGCCTTTTCGAAGTCCTGCATCTCGACGGTGCGCGCGTTGCGACGTGCGGCCATCAGTGCGGCTTCGTTGCACAGGTTGGCCAGATCGGCACCGCTCATGCCGGGTGTGCCGCGGGCAATGATGCCGGGGTTCACGTCCTGGCCGATCGGGATCTTGCGCATGTGCACGTTCAGGATCTGCTCACGGCCCCGGATGTCGGGCAGCGTGACATACACCTGGCGGTCAAAGCGGCCGGGGCGCAGCAGGGCAGCATCCAGAATGTCGGGACGGTTGGTGGCAGCCACCACGATCACGCCCAGGTTGGTCTCGAAGCCGTCCATCTCGACGAGCATCTGGTTCAGGGTCTGCTCGCGCTCGTCATTGCCGCCGCCCAGACCGGCGCCACGCTGGCGGCCCACAGCGTCGATTTCGTCAATGAAGATGATGCAGGGGGCGTTCTTCTTGGCGTTGTCAAACATGTCGCGCACACGGGCCGCGCCCACACCCACGAACATTTCCACAAAATCGGAGCCCGAGATGCTGAAGAACGGCACCTTGGCTTCGCCCGCGATGGACTTGGCCAGCAAGGTCTTGCCGGTACCGGGCGGGCCGACCAGCAGCAAGCCGCGCGGAATGCGGCCGCCGAGTTTCTGGAATTTCTGGGGGTCCTTCAGGAAGTCCACGACTTCCTTGACTTCTTCCTTGGCTTCATCACAGCCTGCCACATCCGCGAACGTGACCTGGTTGTTGTTCTCATCGAGCATGCGCGCCTTGCTCTTGCCAAAACTGAAGGCACCGCCCTTGCCGCCGCCTTGCATCTGGCGCATGAAGTACACCCAAACCCCGATGAGCAGCAGCATGGGACCCCAGCTGACCAGCAGGGTCATCAGCAGGGAGCCCTCCTCGCGGGGCTTGACGTCGAACTTGACGTTGTTGTTGATCAGGTCGCCCACGAGGCCGCGGTCGAGGTAGGTGGCCGTCGTGCGGATCTTGCGGTCATCGTTGGTGACCGCCACGATCTCAGTGCCGCCCTGCCCTTCCTGGATGGTCGCGCTCTTGATGCGGTTGCTGCGGACTTCCTCCAGGAATTCCGAGTAGCCGATGTGGCCTGCGCTGGCGCCAGCACGGGTGTCAAACTGTTTGAACACCGTGAACAGCACCATGGCGATCACAAGCCACACGGCAATTTTTGAAAACCACTGATTATTCAAGCGGGGCTCCAGTTGCAGGGAACAGAAAACGGACATACGCCCGTCATGGGACGCATGTGCGGCCCATTTTAGGTCTTTCAAGCAGGCAAGCCATGGTTATTCCCCCTAGCGGCCATGGAAACAGCGCGGACTTAGGAGCGTTTATCAGCTGGCTAACCCTGCAGGAGGCCGCTCAGCCCGACTTTTTGAGCCCCAGGCCGACCAGGAACGTCTCGGAAGATTTATCCCGGGAGGCTTTCGGCTTGAAGGGCTTGACGACCCTGAAAGTTTGTTTGAAAAGTGTCACCAAATCACTGTAGCCACTGCCATGGAAGAGTTTGACGACCAGGGCACCGTCAGGCTTGAGATGGTGTGTCGCAAAATCCACCGCCAGTTCCACCAGATGAGCAATCCGTGCGGCATCCGCCGACTCGATGCCCGAAAGATTGGGCGCCATGTCGGAAACCACCACATCCACTTGGCGCCCGTCCAGGGTTTTCTCCAGGGTCTCCAAGACAGATGCCTCCCGGAAATCCCCGTTGATATAGACAACCCCTTCAATCGGCTCCATGGGCAGGATGTCTAGCGCAACAATGGTGCCATTGAGCTGACCTACCGCCGCGCCGGTGGGGGAAAGCCGGCGGCGCACGTACTGGCTCCAAGCGCCTGGGGTCGACCCCAGGTCCACCACGGTGTACCCCGGCTTGATGAGGCCCAACTGTTCATCGATCTCCTTGAGCTTGTACGCCGCGCGCGCCCGATAGCCCTCTTTTTGGGCGAGTTTCACGTAGGGGTCATTGACGTGGTCGTTCAGCCACGCCTTGTTGACCTTCTTGCTCTGGGTTTTGACTTTCATACGCCTCCATTGTCGCTTGAGGACAGCCATGGCCCCGGGCATGTCCGCGATTTCGCCCCCGCAATGAGGGCGCGATGCGATGGGCCGCGGATAATACGGCCCATGCCCCAAATTCAACTGACTCCCGCCGAGCGCCGGGAACACCGCGCCAACGCCCACCACTTGGACCCGGTTGTCCTGATTGGTGGCGATGGCCTCACGCCCGCCGTCAAGAAGGAAATTGACGCCGCGCTCAACGCCCATGGCTTGATCAAGGTGCGTGTATTCAACGACGACCGCTCAGCCCGGGAACTGATGTACCAGCAGATCGCCGCCGATCTCAATGCCGCCCCCATCCAGCACATCGGCAAGCTGCTCGTGCTATGGAGGCCCCAGCCGGCCATGCAACGCCCCGTGGACGAGGACCGCATGCCCGGCCCACGCGACGTCAAGGTACTCAAGTTCAGCAAGCGGGGCGGCCAACGGCCAGAGATCAAACAACTGCGCGTGCTGGGTAACCAGCGCCTTACCTCGGGCGGCCAGATCAAGCGCGCCAAGCCCAAGCAAAAATCCATCAAGAAGCGCCAGGCCGACTGATGCGCCCGGAGTCGGATTCCGCAGCGCCTGCAGCGTCCGCCCAAGCGGCCCCTGCCCGCCACATCCTTTGCATGAAGTGGGGCACCAAGTATGGTCCCGAGTATGTCAATCGGCTATACGCAATGGTGCGCAGGCACCTGAGCGGCGACTTTTCGTTCATCTGCCTGACGGACGACAGCACGGGCATCCGCAGCGAAGTGCGGTGCCTGCCGATTCCGCCGCTGGATCTGCCGCCTGGCATCCCCGAACGCGGCTGGACCAAACTCGCCACATTTACCCAGGATCTGCATGGCCTGAAAGGCACTGCCCTGTTCCTGGATGTGGATGTGGTCATCACCGGCAGCCTGGACGATTTCTTCACCCGCCCCGGCGAATTCCTGATCATCCACGACTACAAGCGGCCCTGGCGCATCACAGGCAATTCGTCGGTGTACCGCTTCGAACTCGGCGCGCACCCGGATGTCCTTGCGTATTTCCGCTCCCACTTCGCTGAAATCCGTGCCCGGTTTCGCAACGAACAGGCCTATCTTTCAGACTTTCTGCACCGGCAGGGCAAGCTGCAATATTGGCCAACCGAGTGGTGCCCGAGCTTCAAATACCACGGAATCCCTCCCTGGCCCACGAACTACTGGCGGGCGCCGTTCGTGCCGCCTGGCGCCCGCATCGTGATCTTTCATGGGGAATGCAACCCGCCCGACGCACTGGCGGGGCGGCGCAACCGCAGGTTCCGCTATATCCGACCTGCCACCTGGGTGGCAGAACATTGGCACGAGTAAGCGACACCCCCCTCCGTGCAGCCCAGCCTCAATCGGCTGTGGGTTGGCTCTCGGATGGCTGTGGAGCCGGATCGTGGCGCAGCGTGTGCCAGAACGCCGCCAGCGCACAACACCACTGCAGCGCATACATCAGCGTTCCCACGCTGTGCCACAGGCGCAGATCCTGGCGCGCCACGATCCGCGGCGCCACTCCAAACTGGGTTGCCAAAGCCAGAAGCATGCCGCCCAGTATGAAAACCATAGCTGCTTGCGCCCATGGATACTGCACTACAGCCTGTTTTGGCCTTGAAACAAGCAACAAGGCCAGGCAACATGCCACGGACACCCAGGTCTGCGCGGCAAACAGCTTCGCCGCCATGTTGCCGGCCGCCATGGGGGACGGAAGATGGGCAAATAACAGCGGCACAACCAGAAACCCGATGGTGGTCAGGCTCCCCCACCAGAGGGCTGCCACCAGAACGGGAAATCGATCGCGCATGCCCTGCCCCACGCTCACTGATAGCTGACTGCCACGATTTCGTAGCGGCGAATCCCGCCGGGCGCCTGCACCTCGGCCGTGTCGCCCTCTTCCTTGCCGATCAGCGCACGCGCAATCGGACTTGAGATATTGATGAGGCCTTGCTTGAGGTCTGCTTCGTCCTCACCCACGATCTGGTACTTCACAGCATCGCCCGACTCCTCGTCTTCGAGCTCTACAGTCGCGCCGAACACCACCTTGCCACCGCCATCGACCGCGCTCGGGTCAATCACCTGGGCCACCGAGAGCTTGCCCTCGATCTCCTGGATGCGGCCTTCGATGAACCCTTGCCGATCCTTCGCGGCGTCGTAGTCGGCGTTTTCGCTCAGGTCGCCTTGGGCCCGAGCTTCGGCAATGGCGGCGATCACCGCGGGGCGTTCCACGGTCTTGAGGCGATGCAGCTCATCCTTGAGCATTTCAGCGCCGCGCTTGGTAATGGGAATGGTGGCCATCTTGTTGCGTCTCCATAAGTCAAAACGGTGAAAGCGCCGAAAAGCACTTCCACCGATCAGTCACCCTGTTACGCCCATGCGGGGCACGGCGCAAAACAGTGAGTCTACAAAACGAAACCGCCGCACGTTGCCGCGCGGCGGTGTCTGGTCAAGGGCAGATTATGCCGCCTTTGACACGGTTCACGCCACCAGCTGGGCGTGCAGTTCCTGCACCGAATACACGTCGAGCTTGTCCAGGTACTTCATGCCCTCCACGGCCGCCTCGGCACCGAAGATGGTGGTGAAGGTGGTGACGCGGGCCAGCAGCGACGAAGTACGGATTGCGCGCGAATCCGCAATGGCATTGCGGCGCTCTTCCACCGTGTTGATGACCATGACAATCTCGTTGTTCTTGATCATGTCCACGATGTGAGGGCGGCCTTCGGTCACCTTGTTGACCACCGCCACGGGCACGCCCGCCTCGGCGATGGCGGCTGCCGTGCCCTTGGTGGCCACCAGCTCAAAGCCCAGCGCCACCAGCTGGCGTGCGATGTCCACCGCACGCGGCTTGTCGCTGTTCTTCACCGTGAGGAACACCTTGCCCGAGGTCGGCAGCTTGGTGCCGGCGCCCAGCTGGCTCTTCACGAAGGCCTCGCCAAAGGTCTTGCCCACGCCCATCACTTCACCGGTGGACTTCATCTCGGGGCCGAGGATGGTGTCCACGCCAGGGAACTTGACGAACGGGAACACGGCTTCCTTGACGCTGAAGTACGGCGGCGTGACTTCCTTGGTGATGCCTTGCGAGGCCAGCGTCTGGCCCGCCATGCAGCGTGCCGCGACCTTGGCCAGCTGGATGCCGGTGGCCTTGGAAACAAACGGCACCGTGCGCGAGGCGCGGGGATTCACTTCCAGCACGTAGATCACGTCCTTGCCGTCCACTTCCTGAATGGCGAACTGCACGTTCATCAGGCCCACCACGTTCAGGCCTTCGGCCATGGCGGCAGACTGGCGCTTGAGCTCATCCACCGTGGCCTGCTTGAGGTAGTACGGAGGCAGCGAGCAGGCGGAGTCGCCCGAGTGCACGCCGGCTTGCTCGATGTGCTCCATCACGCCGCCGATGAAGGTCTTGCCTTCGGGGTCGCGCAGGCAGTCCACATCGCACTCGATGGCATCGTTCAGGAAGCGGTCGAGCAGCACGGGCGAGTCGTTGCTCACCTTGACGGCTTCGCGCATGTAGCGCTCCAGATCACGCTGCTCGTGCACGATCTCCATCGCACGGCCACCCAGCACATAGCTGGGACGCACCACGAGTGGGTAGCCCAGGGCAGCCGCCTTTTCCAGCGCCTCGGCTTCGGTGCGGGCCGTGGCGTTTGGCGGCTGCTTCAGACCCAGGTCATGCAGCAGCTTCTGGAAGCGCTCGCGGTCTTCGGCGGCGTCGATCATGTCGGGGCTGGTGCCAATGATCGGCACGCCTTCGGCTTCCAGGCCCAGGGCGAGCTTGAGCGGCGTCTGGCCGCCGTACTGCACGATCACGCCGGCCGGCTTTTCCTTGTCGACGATCTCGAGCACGTCTTCGAGCGTCAGCGGCTCGAAGTACAGGCGGTCGGAGGTGTCGTAGTCGGTGGACACCGTTTCAGGATTGCAGTTGACCATGATGGTCTCGTAGCCGTCCTCGCGCATGGCGAGGGCGGCGTGCACGCAGCAGTAGTCGAACTCGATACCCTGGCCGATGCGGTTCGGGCCACCGCCCAGCACCATGATCTTCTTGTTGTTCGTGGGCTCGGCCTCGCACTCTTCCTCGTAGGTGGAGTACAGATAAGCCGTGTTGGTGGCGAACTCGGCCGCACAGGTGTCCACACGCTTGTAGACGGGGCGCACCTTGAGGGCACGGCGCGCTTCGCGCACGGCCTTCTCGGTGGTCTTGAGCAGCTTGGCCAGGCGGCGGTCGGAGAAGCCCTTTTTCTTGAGCGTGCGCAGCGTGTCCGCATCGAGCGCGGCCAGAGCGGCGCCGCCCTTGTCTGCGGCAAGCTGGTCAAGTTCGAGCTCGATCTTCACGATCTCTTCGATCTGCACCAGGAACCACTTGTCGATCTTGGTGAGGTCATGGACCTCGTCCACCGACAAACCCATGGCGAAAGCGTCGCCCACATACCAGATGCGCTCGGGGCCGGGCTCGCCCAGTTCCTTTTCGAGCACCTCGCGGTCCTGGGTCTTCTCGTTCATGCCATCCACGCCCACTTCCAGGCCGCGCAGGGCCTTTTGGAAGGATTCCTGGAAGGTGCGGCCCATGGCCATGACCTCGCCCACCGACTTCATCTGCGTGGTCAGGCGGCTGTCGGCGGTGGGGAATTTCTCGAACGCGAAGCGCGGGATCTTGGTGACCACGTAGTCGATCGAGGGCTCGAACGACGCAGGCGTGGCGCCGCCCGTGATCTCGTTCTTGAGCTCGTCGAGCGTGTAGCCCACGGCCAGCTTGGCCGCGACCTTGGCAATGGGGAAGCCCGTGGCCTTGGAGGCGAGCGCCGACGACCGCGACACGCGCGGGTTCATCTCGATCACGATCATGCGGCCGTCCTTCGGGTTGACCGAGAACTGCACGTTGGAGCCGCCCGTGTCCACGCCGATCTCGCGCAGCACCGCGAGCGACGCGTTGCGCATGATCTGGTATTCCTTGTCGGTCAGCGTCTGCGCCGGGGCCACGGTGATGGAGTCACCGGTGTGCACGCCCATGGGGTCCAGGTTCTCGATGGAGCAGATGATGATGCAGTTGTCCGCCTTGTCGCGGACCACTTCCATCTCGTACTCCTTCCAGCCGAGCAGCGATTCTTCGATCAGCAGCTCGTTGGTGGGCGAGGCTTCCAGGCCGCGCTTGCAGATGGTCTCGAACTCTTCGGGGTTGTAGGCAATGCCGCCGCCCGTGCCGCCCAACGTGAAGCTGGGACGGATCACGGTGGGGAAGCCCACATGCTTTTGCACCGCCCAGGCTTCTTCCATGCTGTGGGCAATGCCCGAGCGCGCGGAACCCAGACCGATCTTGGTCATGGCGTCCTTGAACTTGAGGCGGTCTTCGGCCTTGTCGATGGCCTCGGGCGTGGCGCCGATCAGCTCGACCTTGTACTTGTCGAGCACGCCGTTGCGCCACAGGTCGAGTGCGCAGTTCAGTGCGGTCTGCCCCCCCATGGTGGGCAGGATGGCGTCTGGGCGCTCCTTGGCAATGATCTTTTCGACCGTCTGCCAGGTAATGGGCTCGATGTAGGTGACGTCGGCCGTGGCCGGGTCGGTCATGATCGTCGCGGGGTTGCTGTTGATCAGGATGACTTTGTAGCCCTCTTCGCGCAGGGCCTTGCAGGCCTGCACGCCGGAGTAATCGAACTCACAGGCCTGGCCGATGATGATCGGGCCAGCGCCGATGATGAGAATGCTTTGGATGTCTGTACGTTTTGGCATGGTGCGTCGATCAGTCGATCGTGGGTTCGGCTGCCGGTGATGGGAGGGGCGGTACGGAGGCGGCTGCGTCCGCAGCGGTGGAGCGCCGCGTTGCCAGCTTGGCGAGCAGCGCCTCAGCCCGTTCGGCGGGAAGGTTTTTCTGCATCAGCTGCAGCAGGCCATCGCCCTGGATCAGCGGGCGCAGGACCTCTTCTTCCGCGTCATAAAACGTCACTTCCCACTCTTGCAGCAGCTCTGCAAACGCAGCGTCGTCCATGGTCTTGCCCTTGGCAACCAGCGTGACCAAGGGCATGGCCTTGTTCTCCACAAATGCCTTTTTGTAGGGCTTTTGGGCCCAACGCTCCGCAAACCACTCCTTGTGGGGCGAAGGCAGGGTCAGGACACGCTTGTGAATCGCCTTTTCGAGCGATGCAAGGGGAAAGCTGAACAGTTTCATGGTGCTTTTCCTTGCAGGGGCTCAGCCGGCTTTCGCCGCGCGCATGGCATCGGTGAAGCGGTCAAAGAGATAGGCGATGTCGTGCGGCCCAGGAGACGCCTCAGGGTGCCCCTGGAAGCAGAACGCAGGCTTGTCCTTGTGAACCAGCCCTTGCAGCGTGCCGTCGAACAAACTGACGTGCGTGGCGCGCAGGTTGGCAGGCAGCGACTCCATATCCACCGCAAAGCCGTGGTTCTGGCTGGTGATGCTCACACGGCCAGTGTCCAGGTCCTTCACAGGGTGGTTGGCGCCGTGATGGCTGTGGGTCATCTTGAAGGTCTTGGCGCCTGCGGCCAGGGCCATGATCTGGTGGCCCAAGCAGATGCCGAAGGTCGGCACGCCACTGTCCACAATCGTGCGGGTGGCCGCAATGGCGTAGTCGCAGGGCTCTGGATCACCAGGGCCGTTGGAGAGGAACACGCCATCGGGGTTCAGGGCGAGCACGTCGGCAGCGGGCGTCTTGGCGGGCACCACAGTGACCTTGCAGCCGCGCTCGGCCAGCATACGCAAGATGTTCTTCTTCACGCCGAAGTCGTAAGCGACCACATGGAACTGCGGCTTCGCGAGTTCACCGTAGCCGGAGCCCAGCTTCCACTCTGTCTGGGTCCACTCGTACCGCACTGCCGTGGTCACCACCTGGGCCAGGTCCAGCCCGGCCATCTTGGGGGCGGCTTTGGCTTTGGCGATGGCTTCGTCAATGAGCGCCTGCGTGACAGCCTGCCCTGCGGCCAGGCCGATGATCGCGCCGTTTTGTGCACCCTTGCTGCGCAGCAGGCGGGTCAGCTTGCGCGTATCGATGTTGGCAATCGCCACCGTGTTCTCGCGCACAAGGTACTGCGAAAGTGTCTCCGTGGAGCGGAAGTTGCTGGCCAAAAGGGGCAGGTCTTTGACGATGAGGCCTGCGGCATGGACCTTCTCGGCTTCGATATCTTCGCCATTGACGCCGTAGTTGCCGATGTGCGGATACGTCAACGTGACGATCTGCTGGCAGTAGCTGGGGTCGGTGAGGATTTCCTGGTAGCCGGTGATGGCGGTGTTGAACACCACTTCGCCGACGGTGGTGCCGGTGGCACCGATCGAATTGCCGATAAAGACCGTGCCGTCTGCGAGCGCCAGGATGGCGGGCGGGAAGGTTCCCTGTAGAGACAAAAGCACTGGGTTCTCCGGATGGTTACGGTCGCCCGGCGCCTGCAGTCCACTCGTACGCATGGCGTACACAAGTGGGGTGGCTGCTCTCAGATGGGTTGTTGCTTTGGGTGCGGTCGGGCGACGCTGTTGCGAGAAAAGCTCCCGATTATACCCTTCGCCAGTCTTACTGCACCAAATGCAGAGCTTGCATAACCTTGTTACGTAAGCAAGTGTTCCAACCGTCTCCAGGCATCACCGCGCACCTAGACTGCCCGGCAATTTACCTTCACCACCCGGTTCAGTTCAACCATATTCAAGAGGCTGTTTCCAATGCGCGCAATCATTCGCCCCTTCGCCCTGGCCGTGGCTGGCTTGGCGGCCACCCTCGCTGCCCACGCCCTGGAACTGGCCAAGTATCCTCAGGTCTTTGTGGCACCCCAAGGCATGGAGGTGGTTGTGGCCCCCAGTGCGGATGGCAAGCAGGCTCTGGTGCGCGTGAGTGGCATCAACGACCCCATCGACCAGGTCGTCTTCCTGGCCAACCTGGAAACGTCGGGGTCAGCGCGCGAGGTCTACTCCACCCGCATTGATGGCCGCAGCTACGGGCTGCTGCACAAGCAGAGAAGCCCGTACCGATCGGATGAACAGTATGTCGTCTACCTGCCGGGCAAGCGTGACGGCGTGCCACTGGCCTTTCACGAAGACAAAAGCCAGGCGTTCAAGGTGGCAGATCTGCAGGCAAGCTACGAACGCCAGCGGAAGCAGGGTGTCCAGGAAAAGCTGGCCCGCTTTGACCGCAACAAACGCCTGGCCGGCATCCAGGCAGACCTGGCCAAAGCCGACCAGGACGCCACCACAGCCTGCGGCACTCCCGTGAAAACCACGGTGGACTGGGCCACGATTGACGACGAAAAGCTCCAGACCTTGAGCATTGGCAGCTTTTGCGGCGTGGTCGCCTCGCAACTGGAAACCATGTGCCGCAACACACCCGCTTTCAAGCCCACTGCGGCTGGTTTGGGCCAGGTGCAATGCAAGTTCGCGCCGCAGTTGAAGATCCGCGTGGAAGGCCAGCAAGTGGTCTTCGCCACGGAAAAGGACGCGCCCAACCAGGACGATTTCGTGCGCCAGTTCTTGCGCAACCAGTAACGAGCGCCTCATCCAGGCGGCCGCACTCATCGCAGTCCGCCGTCAAAGCTAGCGCGCCGCACCGCTGGCATGCAGGCAGATGGCTGCGGCCGCAGCGACGTTCAGGGACTCCTCCCCGCCCGGCTGCGCGATGCGGATGCGCAGGGCGGCGCGCGCTTCCAGCGCGGGTGACACCCCCTGCCCCTCATGCCCCAGTACCCAGGCGCAGGGCCAGGGCAAGGTGGCACGATGCAGCCAGTCGCCGGCGTGCGAGCTGGTCACCAGCAACGGGACCGCCAGCGACGCCACCGCCGCATGTTCGACGCCCTCGATCAGATCCAGTGCAAAGTGCGCGCCCATGCCCGCCCGCAGCACCTTGGATGACCACAGGGCTGCGCTTCCCTTGACCGCCACCACCTGCCGGAAGCCGAACGCCGACGCGCTGCGCAGGATGGAGCCGACATTGCCGGCGTCCTGCACACGATCGAGCACCACGGTGGCTGCACTGGGTTGCAAAGCGCTGGATGCGGGCAGATCGAGGATGAAGCCCATGCGGGCCGGGGATTCCAGCCCGCTGATGTCGGCAAACAAGGCATCGGCGAGCACTATAGTTTTAGTAGCTGCTTGCGCCCATTCTGTCTGCGCTTGAGGCCAAAAAGACTCTGCAAACACCGCCACGGCAGGACGTTGGCCGCGCTCCAGTGCCGCGCGGCAGAGGTGGTCGCCCTCCAGCCAGACGCGCCCCTGCTTGCGGTACGCCGTGGTGTCCTGCGCCAGGCGGCGCAGGTCCTTCACGAACGGGTTGTCCCGGGAGTGGATGGCGATGAGGGAAGGAGAGGTCATGGAGGATCAGGCCGCGGCTTGGAGGCTTTCGGCCACCGGCGCAAACGAGCGCCGGTGGTACACGCAGGCACCGTGCTCGCGCAAGGCAGCCATGTGCACCGCAGTGCCGTAGCCTTTGTGGCCGGCAAATCCGTACTGCGGAAATTCTTCGTGCACCTGTGCGCACCAGCGGTCGCGGTGCACCTTGGCCAGAATGGACGCCGCAGAAATGGACGGCACCAGCGCATCGCCCTTGACGATGGCCTCGGACTGAATGCCGAGCGTGGGCAGCCGATTTCCATCGACCAGCACCATGACCGGTTTGAGCCGCAGCCCCAGGACGGCGCGCCGCATGGCCAACAAGGTGGCCTGCAGGATGTTCAGCTCGTCGATCTCCTGCACGCTGGCTTCGGCAATGCTGCAGCACAGCGCCTTGGCACGGATCTCGTCATAGAGCTTTACCCGGCGAGCTGGCGTGAGCTTCTTGGAATCTGCCAGCCCGGCAATCGGGTGCAGGTCGTCCAGGATGACCGCGGCGGCCACTACGGGGCCCGCCAGGGGGCCACGGCCCGCTTCATCCACGCCCGCCACCAGGCCCGGCGGATGCCAGGGCAGGCAAGCTTGCTCAGGCACTCGGTTGGAGGATTTTCTGGATCGCATCGGCAGCCAGTTGAGGAGTGTTGCGCAGCAGGCTTTCATGCAACGCCGTAAAGCGCTGCTCCAGGGCGGTGATTTTGGCAGGCTCGTTCTGGCGCGCATCCAGCCACTGCAGCGTGGCGGCGCACAATGCCTGCGGGGTGGCCGCATCCTGGATGAGCTCGGGCACCACGAAATCGCCGCACAGGATGTTGGGCAAGCCCACCCAGGGCTGCAGTTGCTTGCGGCGCATCAGCCACCAGCTCAAGGGGTGCATGTGGTAGCCGATGACCATCGGACGCTTGAACAAGGCGGCCTCCAGCGTTGCAGTGCCGCTGGCGATCAGCGTCGCATCGCACGCAGCGAGCGCCGCATGGGACTGCCCCGCCACGATCTGCACCACTCCTCCCAAGCCCGCAGCCACGGCCGCCTGCTCGATGCGCTCACGCAGTGCGGGCACGGCAGGTACTATCAATTTGATAGCCGGCCGCGTTTGTCGGATAAGCGCTGCAGCCTCAAAAAACGGTGGGGCAATGTACTGGATCTCCGAAGATCGGCTGCCCGGCAGGATGGCGAGCACTTCGTCGCTGTCTGCCAGCCCCAGCCCCGCACGCGCCGCGGCGCGGTCCGCCGCCATGGGAATCACGCCTGCCAGCGGGTGCCCGACATACGTGGCCGCAATGCCATGGCGCGCCAGCAACTCGGGTTCGAACGGAAAAATGCACAGCACGTGGTCTGCGCTGCGGCGGATTTTTTCCACGCGATCTGCGCGCCACGCCCAGATCGACGGGCAAACGAAGTGCACGGTCTTGATGCCCGCCGCACGCAGGTCGGCCTCCAGCCCCAGATTGAAATCGGGCGCGTCCACGCCGATGAAGACGTCTGGCCGGTCCCGGAGCAGCCGTTCGCGCAGTTGCTTGCGGATGCCCAGCAGCTCCCGCAGCCGGCGCAACACTTCCATGCTGTAGCCGTGCACGGCAAGCTTGTCGCTGGGCCACCAGGCGGCAAACCCGCGGCGTTGCATCTGGGGGCCGCCGATTCCACTGGACTGCAGGCCCGGCCAATGGGCCTTCATGCCGTCCAGCAGCAGGCCCGCCAGCAGGTCGCCCGAGGTTTCACCCGCCACCATGGCGACGCGGGGAGAGGGGTTCACGGTTTGCGCCTCAACGCACGATGCCACGGGTGGCATCGGCCAGGAACTGCTCCATCAGGACCACGTCACCGCCCGCCTCTGGCGCGGACTGCGCGAGTTCCCCGATGGCAGCACGCGCGGCCGCCAGCGTGAGTCCCTGGCGATAGATCAGCTTGTGCATCTGCTTGACGGCATCGATGCGCTCGGGCGAGAACCCGCGCCGGCGCAGCCCCACAACGTTGTAGCCCCGCACAGCCAGCGGATTGCCATCCACCAGCATGAACGGGGGCACGTCCTGAGACACTGCGCTCGCAAAGCCCACCATGGCATGCGCGCCGACCTTGACGAATTGGTGGATGCCCGTCAGCCCGCCCACGGTCACCCAATCGCCCAGAATGACATGGCCGGCCAGCGTCGTGTTGTTGGCCAGCGTGGTGTGGTTCCCGACATGGCAATCATGGGCGATGTGGGTGTACGCCATGATCCAGTTGTCGTTCCCCACCGTCGTGATGCCGCCCGCCTGCGGCACGCCCAGATTGAGCGTGCAGAACTCGCGGATGGTGTTGCGGTCGCCGATGACCAGCTCGGTGGGCTCGCCCGCGTACTTCTTGTCCTGCGGAACGGCGCCAATCGAATTGAACTGAAAGATGCGGTTGTCGCGGCCCAGCGTGGTACGCCCATCGATCACGCAGTGCGCACCCACCGTGGTACCCGCGCCGATGATAACGTGGGCGCCGATGACGCTGTAGGGCCCGATGCTGGCCGTCGCGTCGATTTGTGCGCGCGGATCAACGATGGCTGTGGGGTGGATGTTGCTCACGGCTTGCCAGGGTGTGATCAACCCACGCTGCGCATGGTGCACATCAGCTCGGCCTCGCAGGCCACCTCGTCGCCCACGCTGGCCACGCCCTTGAACTTCCAGATGCCACCGCGCACGCGGTCGATCGTGATGGACAGAATCAACTGGTCACCCGGCTCCACGGGACGCTTGAAGCGCGCGCCATCGATGCCCACGAAATAGTAGATGTTGTTCTCATCCGGCACCTTGCCCATGGCATCGAAAGCCAGCAATCCGGCCGCCTGGGCCAGCGCCTCGAGGATCAACACGCCAGGCATCACCGGCCGGCCGGGAAAGTGCCCCATGAAGTAGGGCTCGTTGAACGTCACGTTCTTGATGGCCTTGATGCGTGCGTTGCTCTCAAGCTCGATCACCTTGTCCACCAGCAGGAACGGGTAGCGGTGCGGCAGTTGCTTGAGAATTGCGTGGATATCCATCATCGAGTTGTTCTTCCGTTCATGCTGCCTTGAGGGCCTGCTCCAGCGCCTTGATGCGCTCGCGCAAGCTATGCAGTTGTTTGAGTGTTGCAGCGTTTTTTTCCCAGCGCGCATTGTCGTCGATGGGAAACATGCCGGTGTACTGCCCAGGCTGGGTGAGCGAGCGCGTGACCACGGTGGCCGCCGAGATGTGCACGTTGTCTGCCAGCTCAAGATGCCCCAGCACAATGGCACCGCCACCCACCGTGCAGTGGGCGCCGATGGTGGCACTGCCGGCAATGCCCACGCACCCTGCCATGGCAGAGTGCTTGCCAATGCGCACGTTGTGCCCGACCTGGATCAGGTTGTCGAGTTTCACGCCGTCTTCGATGACGGTGTCCAGCAGAGCACCACGGTCCACGCAGGTGTTTGCGCCGATTTCGACGTCATCGCCAATGTGCACAGCACCCAATTGTTCGATCTTCACCCATTGACCACGGTCGGGCGCGAAGCCAAAGCCATCGGCGCCAATCACCACGCCTGAATGCAGGATGCAGCGTGCACCGATGCGGCAGCCCTCACCCACCGTCACGCGAGACTTGAGCACCGTGCCCGGGCCGATGTGCGCACCGCGCTCCACCACGCACAGCGGGCCGACGGTGGCAGTGGCGTCCACATGAGCCGAAGGATCCACCACCGCGCTGGGGTGAACCCCCCCCTGCACGGCGGGCGCATTGTGCTGCCGCCAAAACTGGGTGGCCCGCGCAAAATAGACGTAGGGGTTGTCCGCGACGATGCAGGCGCCCCGCGCCAAGGCGGCCTCGCGCATGGCAGGCGCCACAATGACACAGGCCGCCCGGGAGGCGGCCAGTTGCTGCTGATAGCGCGGGTTGCTCAGGAAACTGAGGTCGCCCGGCCCGGCTACCTCCAGGGGCGCGATGCGGGAGATGACGGCATCCCGTGCCGCACCTCCTTCCAGCGAGCCACCGAGTGCATCGACGATGTGCCCGAGAAGCAAGCTCACGCGCCACCCATCCCGCGCAGCGGCTTACTTGCCGGTAGAGGCATTCAGCGCCTTGATCACCTTGTCGGTGATGTCATGCTTGGGGTTGATGTAGACGGCTTCCTGGAGGATCACGTCGTACTTTTCAGCCTCTGCAACTTGCTTCACCACCTTGTTGGCACGCTCGAGCACCTGGGACAGTTCTTCGTTCTTGCGGGCACTCAGGTCTTCCTGGAATTCGCGGCGCTTGCGCTGGAACTCCCGGTCCTGGTCCACCAGCTGCCGCTGGCGGGTCGTGCGCTGGCTTTCAGCCATCGTCGGGGCTTCCCGCTCGAATTTTTCCGTGGCGGTCTTCAGGGTGTTGCCCATGTCCACCAGTTCTTTCTCGCGGCGGGAGAACTCCTGCTCCAGCTTGGCCTGCGCGGCCTTGGCCGTGCTGGCTTCCCGGAAGATGCGGTCTGTGTTGACAAACCCAGCCTTGAACTCTTGTGCTTGCGCAGGGGCCGCCAGGGCCATCGAGCCCAGCAGCAGGGCCAAAGAAATATGGCGAGAAATAGGTTTCATTAGAAAGACGTTCCAATCTGGAATTGCAGTTTCTGGATTCTATCGCCGGCAAACTTGCGCACCGGTTGCGCAAAGGCCAGGCGCAGCGGACCCAGCGGAGAAATCCAGCTCAGCCCCACGCCAGCGGATGCACGCATGTCGCTGAAGGTGACCTTCTCGTTTTCTCCATAGACATTGCCCACGTCGAAGAACGTGAACACGCGCAAGGTCCGGTCGTTCCCGGCGCCAGGGAACGGAGCGATCAACTCCGCGTTCAGCGTGACCTTCTTCGGTCCGCCCAGTGACGCACCGGTCACGTCGCGCGGCCCCAGAGTGCCCTGGTCGAAACCACGCACGGAGCCCAGGCCACCCGAGTAGAAATTCTTGAACACCGGGAAGGGCCGGCCATTCATCCCCTTGCCAATGCCCAACTCCCCATTGAAGGCGATGGTGAAGCGCTTGTTGAGCGGCACGTATTGCTGGTATTGGTAGTTGGCGCGAACGTAGCGCGCATCGCCAGCCACCGACCACTCCGAGTTGAGGCGCTGATACCGCCCCGAATTGGGTGCCAGCGCACTGTCCCGGTCGTCACGCGACCAGCCGATGGTGAGGGGAATCGACGTGCTGCTGTACCCGAACTGGTCGGCGTAGGCAAGGTACGTGGCGGGAATGTTCGTGCCTGGCTTGATCTTGGTCTGCTCCAGCCCACCACCAAAGAACACTGTGTCGTTCTCGCTGAAAGGCACGCCAAACCGCACAGACGTGCCCGTGGTGACGAGCTGGTAGTTACCGCCTTGGTCCTCGTAGGGCTTGTCCGTGCGGTAGTAAACGTCCAGCGTGCGCGAAATGCCTTCGGGCGTGAAATAGGGGTTGGTGGTGCTGAACACCAGCGTGCGGCGGTACTTGCTGGTGTTGACGTCGATGCCCAGGTAGTTGCCGGAACCGAAAATGTTTTCCTGCTTGATACCGAACGACAGCGACATCTTCTCGGCACTGGAGAACCCTACGCCCATCTGCAGCGAACCCGTGGGCTTTTCAGCCACGTTGATCACCAGATCCACCTGATCGGGAGAACCAGGCACTTCCTGGGTTTCCACGCTCACTTCCGTGAAGAATCCCAGGCGGTCTACACGGTCGCGAGACAGGCGGATCTTTTCGCCGTCGTACCACGACGCTTCGTACTGCCGGAACTCCCGCCGGATCACTTCATCCCGCGTGCGGTTGTTGCCGCTCACGTTGATCCGTCGCACATACGCACGGCGCGATGGCTCAGCCTGCAGCACGAAGGTCACTCGGTTGTTTTCGCGGTCAATCTCGGGCACGGCCTCAATGCGGGCAAACGCAAAGCCGAATCGCGCGAAGTATTCCGAAAACGCCTTGGTCGTTTCGGTGACCTGGTCGGCGTTGTAGGGCTCGCCCACACGGATGGTCACAAGGGACTTGAACTCATCTTCGCGATCGAGGTAGTTGCCTTCGAGCTTGACGCCAGACACCACATAGCGCTCGCCCTCGGTGACATTCACGGTGATGGAAATGTCCTGCTTGTCGGGGGAGATGGCCACCTGCGTAGAGTCCACCCGGAACTCCAGGTACCCGCGTTGCAGATAGTAAGAGCGCAGGGTTTCCAGGTCGGCATTGAGCTTGGCGCGCGAGTATCGATCGGATTTGGTGTACCAGCTGAGCCATCCGCCGGTGTCCTGGTCGAAGAGTCCCTTCAGGGTCGACTCGCTGAAGGCCTTGTTGCCGACAATGCGGACTTCCTTGATGCGGGCGGGCTCGCCCTCCGTCACGGTAAAGGTCAGGTTGACCCGGTTGCGCTCAATCGGCGTGACGGTGGTAACAACCTCGGCGCCGTACAGACTCTTGTTGATGTACTGGCGCTTGAGTTCCTGCTCAGCCCGGTCTGTGAGCGCCTTGTCATAGGGACGGCCCTCCGTCAGCCCGACTTCGCGCATGGCTTTCTTGAGCACATCCTTGTCGAACTCGCGGGTACCGGCAAAGTCCACATCCGCCACGGTGGGGCGCTCCTCCACCACCACGACGAGCACGTTGCCCGCGGCTTCCAGGCGGACATCCTTGAAAAGCCCCAGACCAAAAAGCGCGCGGATCGCTGCCGCTCCCTTTTCGTCGTTGTAGTCGTCGCCCACCCGCAGGGGCATTGAAGCGAACACCGTACCGGGCTCCACGCGCTGCAGACCCTCGACGCGGATGTCCTGCACCTTGAATGGCTCCAGAGCCCATGCCGCGTTGGCGGCAAAAACCATGGCTGCAACGGCCGATGCGGTGCGCACGCCCAGTCGATTGATGTGTTTTTTCATGAATGAAGCTAGCGCCGCGGTTGCAGTGCAAGCGCGGCAGAAGTGTTAGCCAAAGAGCCGGGTGATATCGTTGAACAGGGCAATGGACATCATGAGCAGCAGGACGGCAACGCCCCCACGCTGAAGGCGCTCCATCCATGCGTCAGACACTGCCTTGCCCGTCACACCCTCCCAAAGATAATACATCAGGTGCCCTCCGTCCAAGACGGGCAGCGGCAGCAGGTTCAGCACCCCCAGGCTCACGCTGATAAGGGCCAGGAACACGAGGTACTGCGTCAACCCGAGGCTGGCGGAACGCCCCGCGTAGTCGGCAATCGTCAAGGGTCCGCTCAGGTTCTTGAGGGATGCCTCCCCGATCACCATGCGGCCCATCATCTTCAGCGTCAGCAGCGAGACGTCCCATGTCTTGACCACGCCCGCCCAGGCCCCTTCCACGACGCCGTACTCGACGGTCACAAACTCGGGGGCTGCCCCCACATAGGCGCCGATACGGCCCACCGTCATGCCAGGCTCGGCCCTGGCCTCGGGCACCACGTCGAGTGTGAGCAATTGGCCAGCGCGGTCAATGCGCCAGGGTTGGGCCAGCGGCTCGCGGCCTCGCACCGATTGGCGGATCAACTCGCGCAGCTGTTGTCCGTCCACCACCTCCGTCGCGCCCACTTGGAGCACCACGTCGCCCTCGCGCAATCCGGCACGCGCCGCAGCGCCGTCGGGCATCACTTCGCCCAGCACCGGCCTCGTCCACGGCCCCAGAATTCCGATTTTTCGAAACAGTTGCGCGTCCGCTTCCCGGCTGTCGATGCTCGACATGTCGAGCAGAATCTCGCGATGCGCCGTGCGCGACGCAGGTTGCACGTCCAGGCGGACGTTCACCCCTTCCAGCGCCCCCCGCGTCAGCAGCCAGCGCAGGTCCTCAAACGAACGCACAGGCTCCATGTCGTCAGAGCCCAGCGCCGCGTTCATCACCAGCTCCCCGCCACGCAAGCCCGCGTTCTGCGCAACAGAGCCCGACACCGGGCTGGCGAGGATCGCCTTGGGCTCCTGCACGCCGTTCCAGTTCACGATGGCGTACAGCAACACTGCCAACAGAAGGTTTGCCAACGGCCCGGCAGCCACGATGGCCGCCCGCGAACGCAGCGGCTGGGTGTTGAAGGCCAGGTGCCGCTCATGCGGCGCAACAGGAGCCTCGCGCTCATCCAGCATGCGAACATACCCTCCCAGAGGGAATGCGCCCAGCACAAACTCAGTGGGCGACCCCTTGGGTTGCCAGCGCAGCAGCGGCTGGCCAAACCCCACGGAAAACCGCAGCACCTTCACACCACAGGCCACGGCCACGCGGTAGTGGCCGTATTCGTGCACCGCAATCAGGAGGCCGAGGGCCACGACGAAGGCAACGGCAGTCAGGAGCATGTTCGGATCCGTGGTGGAAAACTCAGCGGCTGAGAGTTTCTTGGCCAAGCCCGAAAGGCGCGCGAAAACGCTTCGGTTCTAGGCGCAAAGCCCAGCCACAAGTCGAGCTATGGCGAGCATTTGCAACGACGAGGCGGCGTGTTTTGGCGTGCATGGCGGGTTGGGACAAAAGGTTCTCAGCCTCTCAGGCCGCCAAACGCCCGGCGGCATGCTCGGCGGCGTGGCGGGCCTGGGCGTCCAGATCCAGTAGCGCTGCGAGCGAATCAGGCTTGGAGGGCAGAACCTTCTCCAAAGTTGCAAGGTTCACGGCGTGGATGTGGTCAAACCGCAGCCGGCCCGACAAAAACGCACCCACGGCCACCTCGTTGGCGGCGTTGAGCACGGCTGTCGTCCCTTCGGCGGATTTGAGCGCTTGCCACGACAGGTGCAACCCTGGAAAACGCCGCGCGTCGGCGTCCTCGAATGCCAGCGCGGACAACGCCGAAAAATCAAGCCTGCTTGCGCCACTCTCAATGCGCTCGGGCCACGCCAGTCCACAGGCAATGGGCACGCGCATGTCAGGCGTCCCCAGTTGGGCAAGGATGGATGCGTCCTTGAATTGCACCATCGAATGGATGATTTGCTGCGGATGGATCACCACCTTGATCTGGTCCGGATGCAGATCAAACAGCCAGCGCGCCTCGATCACCTCGAGGGCCTTGTTCATCATCGTGGCCGAGTCCACCGAGATCTTGCGACCCATCGAAAAATTGGGATGCGCGCAGGCCTGCGCGGGCGTGATCTGCGACAGCGTGGAGGGGTCCCGTTGCCGAAATGGGCCACCGGACGCCGTGAGCAGAATGCTATCCACCCGGTCTGCCCAGGTTGCCGGGTCTTCGGGCAGGCACTGGAAAATCGCGGAGTGTTCGCTGTCGATGGGCAGCAAGGTCGCGCCGCCCTCGCGCACCGTGTGCATGAACAGCCCGCCACCGACCACCAGGGCTTCCTTGTTGGCCAGCAGAAGCCGCTTGCCCGCCCGCGCCGCAGCCAGGCAGGGCGCCAAGCCGGCAGCTCCGACGATGGCCGCCATCACGGCATCCACATCCGGGTGAGATGCTATTGTTTCGATAGCTTCTTGCGCTTGAAGTACTTGCGTTGGAAGCCCATTTGCCTTGATTTTTTCCGCCAATGCGTGGCCGTGGTCGGCGCTGGCCATCACGGCATAGCGGGGCTTGAACTGAGCGCACTGTGCCAGCATCAGGTCCACCTGCGTGGCCGCGCTCAGGGCAAACACCTCAAACCGATCCGGGTGCCGAGAGACGACATCCAGCGTGCTGGTGCCGATGGACCCGGTGGAGCCCAGAACTGTGATTCGTTGTTTCTTCATCATTGCATCGTGAGGCTGGTCAGCATCATCGCCAGGGGCAGCGTGGGCAGCAGGGCATCCACGCGGTCAAGAACACCGCCATGGCCCGGCAGCAGCCCGCTGCTGTCCTTGACGCCCGCGCTGCGCTTGATCAGCGACTCCACCAGATCGCCCGAAACGCTCATGGCAACCATGAACAGCGCCGCAATGATCAGCAGCCACCAGCCCGGCTGTGCCATGCGGCTGTAAAAGCTGGGCACGGCGGCCTGCCAGTGGGCATCCGCGGCCACCCAGGCAAACGCCATCACCACCACCCCCGCCAAGCCCCCCCAGACACCTTCCCAGCTCTTGCCGGGGCTGATGGAGGGCGCCAGCTTGCCCTTGGTGAAACGCAGTCCGAAAGCGCGACCCGCAAAGTAGGCAAAGATGTCGGCCACCCACACCAGCAGCAACACGGACAACAGGAAATTGATACCGACCTTGCGCGCCTGTACCACCGCCAGCCACGCCAGCCACAAAGCCAGCACACCGGCCACCAGCCTGACCGCGGAAGGAATGCGCGGCCAGCCCGGCACGCCGGCCCTGAGCAGCCATGCCGCAGCCAGCACCCACAGCCCGCCCCCAGCCACCCAGAGCCCCGTCAACGGACGGTCGAGCCACCCCAATGCCCACGAGCCAGCGCACAGGGCCACGCACACGGCTCCCACCGCCACAGACCCGGCTTGGCCAAACCCGCTCAGCCGCCCCCATTCCCACGCCCCGGCGGCCATGAGCACCAGCACCACGACCGTGAAAGGCTCGGTGGAGGAGTAGAAGAGTGCCGGCAGCAGAATGGCCAGCAGGACAAGAGCTGTGATGATGCGCTGTTTGAGCATGGGGCCTTTCAGAACCTTCGCAGGTTCTCTCAGCCCGGCACCACCGGAGGATGCGCGGACAGGATCTGTTCGGAGGTTTTGCCAAAGCGGCGTTCTCGGCCGCTGTAGGCCGCGAGCGCCTCATCCAGTGCCGATTCGTCGAAATCCGGCCAGAGACGGTCGCTAAAAAAGAACTCGGAGTATGCAGCCTGCCAAAGAAGGAAATTGCTGATGCGCATTTCTCCGCCCGTTCGGATCACTAGGTCCGGGTCAGGGACGTGCGCCAGCCCCATTGCAGTGTGCAGGCTCGCCTCGGTGATTGGCTCGCCTCGGCTCGCAAGCGTGGCCGCCGCCTGAGCGATATCCCAGCGGCCACCGTAGTTGAAGCAGACATTCAGCACCAGTCGCGTGTTCTGCGCCGTGGCGGCCTCGGCCTCGGCCAGTCCGTCGCGCACCTTGGGCGAGAGGTTCGCCCGTTCGCCGACAAAGTAAAGGCGGACCCCGTCCTTCTTGAGCTGGGGTACTTCCCGTGCCAGCGCCATGGCCAGCAATTCCATGAGCCCGGAGACCTCGTCGGCCGGGCGGTTCCAGTTTTCGGAAGAAAACGCAAAGACGGTCAAGACGCCAACGCCCCGCTCCACGCAGGCGCGCGCACAGCGGCGCAGCGAATCAACCCCTTGCTTGTGGCCCGCCAGGCGCGGCAGAAAGCGGCGCGTGGCCCAGCGGCCGTTGCCATCCATGACGATGGCAATGTGGTGTGGCACCACCTGAGGTAATGGCATGCAAAACGATCAGAATACCTGTGCGGGCTCAGACCGCCATGATTTCCTGTTCCTTCGCGGCCACCAGCGCATCAATCTCGGCAATGTGTTTGTCCGTGAACTTCTGCACGTCGGTCTCTGCGCGCTTCTGGTCGTCTTCGGACGCCAGCTTGTCCTTCACCAGTTTCTTGACGGATTCATTGGCATCGCGGCGGAGGTTGCGCACGGCAATCTTGGCATTCTCGCCTTCATTGCGGGCCAGCTTGGTCATTTCCTTGCGGCGCTCTTCGCTCATGGGCGGCATGGGCACGCGGATCAGATCCCCCATCGATGCGGGGTTCAGGCCCAGATCGCTCTCGCGGATGGCCTTTTCAATCTTGGCACCCATCCCCTTTTCCCAGGGCTGGACACTGATGGTGCGCGAATCGATCAGTGCCACGTTGGCCACCTGGCTCAAAGGAACCATGGAGCCGTAGTACTCGACCTGCACCGTGTCAAGCAGCGCTGGATTGGCACGGCCGGTGCGAATCTTCTGCAGGTTGTTCTTGAACGCCGTGATGGACTGGTCCATCTTGGTTTCGGCAGTTTTCTTGATGTCGGCAATCGTCATGTTTTCTCCTGGAGCCGACCTGCATCCGGTGCAGGCCCATCCATCGTGATCAAGCGTAAACCAGCGTACCTTCGTCCTCGCCCATCACCACGCGCTTCAGGGCGCCATGCTTGATGATCGAGAACACCTTCACCGGCAACTTCTGGTCGCGGCACAGTGCGAAGGCGGTCGCATCCATGATGCCCAAATTGCGGGACATGGCCTCGTCAAAGCTCAGCTTGCTGTAGCGCGTGGCCGAGGGGTCCTTCTGGGGGTCGGCAGTATATACGCCGTCCACCTTGGTAGCCTTGAGCACCAACTCGGCGCCGATCTCGGCCCCCCGTAGGGCAGCAGCGGTGTCGGTCGTGAAGAACGGATTGCCGGTGCCGGCGGCAAACACCACCACCTTGCCTTCTTCGAGGTATTGCAACGCCTTGGGCCGCACGTAGGGCTCAACGACCTGCTCGATGGCAATGGCGGACATCACCCGTGCCACTAGGCCTTGCTTGTCCATGGCATCCGCCAGGGCCAGTGCATTCATGACGGTGGCCAGCATGCCCATGTAGTCGGCCGTGGCGCGGTCCATGCCCACCGAGCCGCCCGCCACCCCGCGGAAAATATTGCCCCCGCCGATCACCACCGCCACCTGGACGCCCAGGCGCGTGACTTCCGCGATCTCTTCCACCATGCGAACGATGGTGGCGCGGTTGATGCCAAAAGAGTCGTCGCCCATCAGCGCCTCACCAGACAGCTTGAGCAAAATGCGCTTGTGAGCTGGTGCGGCAGTGGTCATGGGCAAGGTCTCCAAAGTGTGACGGGGGCTGGTGGGTTGCAGGACGTGATCAGGCAGCGGCCTTGGCGGCGGCCACTTGCGCGGCCACTTCAGCAGCGAAGTCGTCCACCTTCTTCTCAATGCCTTCGCCCACCACGTACAGGGTGAAGCCCTTCACGTTGGTGTTGGCAGCCTTGAGCATCTGAGCCACGGTCTGCTTGCCGTCGGCGGCCTTCACGAAGACCTGGTCGGCCAGCGAGACTTCCTTCAGGTACTTCTGCACAGCGCCGTCGATGCGCTTGGCGGTGATTTCAGCGCTTTGTGCGGGCTTGCCAGCGGCCACGAGTTCCTTGTTGGCTTCGTCGGCCTTGCCTTCGGCCACCGAACGCTCCTTGGCGATCAGGTCGGCAGGCACATCAGCGCTGGTCAGGGCCACGGGCTTCATGGCGGCCACGTGCATGGCGACGTCCTTGGCGGCGGTGGCGTCGCCGTCGAACTCGACGACCACACCGATGCGCGAACCGTGCAGGTAAGCAGCCAGGTTGGAGCCGCTGAAGCGCTTGAAGCGGCGGAACGACATGTTTTCGCCAATCTTGCCGATCAGACCCTTGCGCACATCTTCCAGCGTGGGGCCGAAGCCGTCCTGCTCGTAGGCCAGAGCACCCAGAGCTTCGATGTCGGCGGGATTGTTCAGGGCCACGAGCTTGGCAGCCGCGTTGGCCATGGCGATGAAGCTGTCGTTCTTGGAAACGAAGTCGGTTTCGCTATTGACTTCCACCAGGGCGCCCGTGGTGCCATCGATGTAACTGGCAACCACGCCTTCGGCCGTGACGCGCGAGGCAGCCTTGCCGGCCTTGGTGCCGAGCTTGACGCGCAGCAGCTCTTCTGCCTTGGCCATGTCGCCATCGGCTTCCGTCAGGGCCTTCTTGCATTCCATCATCGGGGCGTCGGTCTTGCCACGCAGTTCAGCCACCATGCTTGCGGTAATTGCAGCCATCTTTATTCCTTCAGTGTTCAGTTCAATGGGTTCAGATTCGGGCTAAAAAAAAGGGGGCTCACCAGGGGCCCCGCTTTTGTTCGCGACGGATCGCGCAGCCGGGCACTCAGGCGGCGGCTTCTTGCACTTCCACGAATTCGTCGGTGCTTTCAGCAGAGGCGGCCTTGGCCACTTCGTTCACGGCATTGGCGCGGCCTTCGATGATGGCGTCGGCGATGCCGCGGGCATACAGCGTCACAGCCTTGGCCGAGTCGTCGTTGCCGGGGATCACGTAGTCGATGCCTTCAGGCGAGTGGTTGGTATCCACCACACCGATCAGCGGAATGCCCAGCTTCTTGGCTTCGGCCACAGCGATCTTGTGGAAGCCAAGAAGCTGGGCATTCCGCTGATC
>Ga0307408_100000069_pt1 | contig 120480 bp, 89 predicted proteins | sample 322Cmetagenome_FD_202116 | JGI IMG/M metagenome (GOLD analysis project Ga0307408, IMG submission 202116) | Maize rhizosphere microbial communities from greenhouse at UC Davis, California, United States - 322HYB-C-3 | ecosystem: Host-associated > Plants > Roots > Rhizosphere > Soil | place...
GTACCGTTATTGTCAAACCAAACGAACTCATGAAGCTTTTTTACACTGAATAGAGACAAAGGTAAAGTAAAAATAATTTGTAAAACGGTATTTAAATTGATTGCTGTAGTGAGAGCGAGGATATCGTTAAAAGTGTTTCTCACCCCTGTCTACTAAAACCTGTTGGAACGTTTTTTCGTTGTACGAATACAACTATTCTAAAACAAAATGTTAAAGTTATGTGATTTTGAAGCAAAATGTTTTAAATTCAAACAACTGTGTATCTACTATTTACAGAAACTAAACCGTTTTAACACTATGTTACCTGTTCATTTTTTAACATATTTTAGGTACGGTTTATGTAAGTTTGCACGCACACTATAATTGGAATAACATGAAAAAACTTTACCTCGCTCTGTTTCTATGTCCGCATGTACTTTTTGCACAAACTAAACTGGACAGTATGAACCGATGGTCTGTGAGCTTACAACTTGGTGCTCACGACGGAATGTCGCCAAGTACAGCAAACACCAAACTTTACCAGATTCAGCATTACGGGTTAAATGGTCGTTACATGATTACTAACCGTGTTGGAGTTCAACTCAACGTAAACTATGATCTTTTCGATTTTATGAATAGACCATTCAATACGTATTACGTGAGAACATCACTTGAAGGTGTTATCAATGCGGGAGATATCCTTCATCTTCCACAAGTGACATCCAGATTGGGATTATTGGTTCACGGAGGATTCGGAGTATCGAACATGTGGTCGAACAACAATCCGAATTATGCAAACACAGATCCTTTCTTTGATCGTTCCGATGACATGCTGAACTTCATTTTCGGCGCCACGCCACAGGTGAAACTGAATGAAAAATGGTCGGTAAACAGTGATCTTTCTTTCATTTTTCATGTTCACCAGAACAACAGGTTTGACATGCAGGCAAAAAACTTGCATGGTGCAATCGATGGATATTTACTAAATCTAAGCGTGGGAGTTACCCGTTATTTCGGTAAGAATGAAAAGCATGCAGATTGGACAAAAACCAGATATTCCGAAGGAATGGATGAGCTGAAAATGCGTGTCCAACAGTTGGAGGATCAGGCAAAGGATGACGACAAAGATGGCGTTCCAAACGGATTGGATGCTGAACCGGGAACGGCAGAAGGAAGTCTTGTTGATTCAAAGGGTGTTGGACTGAAAGACAGCGATAATGACGGTGTTGCCGATGCTTACGACTACTGTCCGGATGCACAGGGGCCATTCTCCACAAACGGTTGTGCCGATGGTGACAAAGATGGAGTTGCAGATAAAGATGACGAATGTCCGCAAACTGCCGGAGCAATATCAAACAAAGGTTGTCCGGTTGTGGCTAAGGAAACAAAGGAAATTATGTCAAAAGCTCTTCAGGGGGTACAGTTCGATTATAGAAAGAATGAATTACTTCCAAGTTCATTTCCTATCCTGGATGAGGTTGTAAAAGTTATGATTGAAAACCCGGATTATCAACTGGAAATCAATGGATTTACAGATAACCTGGGAGAAGAAGCAGATAACATTGAACTATCAAAACTAAGAGCCCAAAGCGTTGCCAACTATTTATATTCCAAAGGGATAGCTGCTAGCAGAATACGCGTAAACGGTTATGGTGAAGCGTTTCCAAAAGCAAGCAATGATACTCCTGAAGGACAAGCTCAAAACAGACGGGTAGAATTCAATGTTCTATTCAATTGATAGACAGCAAGATTTTTTAACATATACGCAAAACGCTGTTATTCAAACAATTGTATAACAGCGTTTTGTATTTACTCTTCCTGGCTTTGGAAAAACTGGTTAGAGCGCCATATTTAAATACCTTTGTACGTCAAATTAACTCAAATACCCCATTCTATGAAAATTCATCATTTTCTTTTCGTTTGTATTGGTTTGCCATTTCTATCGAATGCGCAAAACGATGTCAGCACTATGAACAGATGGTCTGTAGGCGCATCTATAGGTGCACACGATGGTATGGCACCAACTAGTGCCAATACGAAGATTTATCAAATCCATCACTTTGGCGTTAACAGCCGGTACATGCTTACCAACAGAGCTGGCTTAATGTTGGGAGTGAACTACGATTTTCTTGACTTCATTGATCGTCCTTACAACAGCAATTACTTCAGAGTATCGTTAGAAGGAGTTATAAATGCCGGAGATATTCTTCATTTTCCACAGGTTTTGCCAAGAATCGGGTTAATGGTACACGGTGGTGCAGGTTTTTCAAGCCTTTGGTCGAACAATCACCCTACAATTTCCAGCGATGAATCCTTACCGGTAAGATCGGATGGTATGGTGAATTTCACTTTCGGAGTAACACCTCAGTATAAGCTTAACGAAAGATGGTCATTGAACAGCGACCTTTCATTTATTTTCCATTCACGCCAGAACAACAGGTTTGATATGCAGGCACCAAACAAGAAAGGTGCAATCGATGGTTACATGGTAAATCTGAGCGTAGGTGTTTCATACTACTTTGGTAAAAACAAATCACATGCAGACTGGACTCCTTCCGTTTATTCAGCTTCTGCACCTGAAGGATTAGACGAAATGAAAGCAGAAATTGCAGCATTAAAAGCACAAACGCTTGATGATGACAAAGACGGTGTTCCGAATGCTTTTGATGAAGAAGCTGCAACTCCGGCAGGAAGTTTTGTGAACTCCAAAGGTGTTGCGATCAAAGACAAAGATGCTGACGGAATAGTTGATATTCATGATGTTTGTCCTGAAATTGCAGGGTTATTTTCAGCAAACGGTTGTCCTGACAGTGATAAAGATGGTGTTGCCGATTACGAAGACACTTGCCCGCAAACTGCAGGACTGGCTTCCAATAAAGGTTGCCCTGTTGTTGCAAAAGAAGTACAGGAAGTAATGGCGAAAGCACTTAAGGGTGTTCAGTTCGAAACTTCAAAAAGCACGCTTTTACCTTCTTCTTTACCTGTATTGGATGAAGTTGTTCGTGCAATGAAAGAAAATCCGAATTACTATCTGAATATTTCCGGACATACAGATAATGTTGGTGATGAGACACAAAACCTGGCACTTTCAGAAGCCAGAGCGCAAACGGTAGCAAATTACCTGATCTCAAAAGGAATTTCGGCAGACAGAATTTCGGCCAAAGGTTTTGGAGAAACACAACCGAAAACATCCAATGACACTGCACAAGGCCAGGCGACAAACAGACGTGTGGAGTTTGTGATTACATTCAATTAAAAAATCAAATCTCTCAAACAGGAACTTCAAAAGAGTTCCTGTTTTTTATTGTTAAAACTCAGGTTTTACGCCATTCTTTTTTTTCACATTCGGATTATTCCGTACTTTTGCAACAAATTCACAAGTTATGAGATTAGGTACAACAGAAATCATTTTGATTCTTGCCGTAGTTCTTTTGTTATTCGGAGGTAAAAAAATTCCTGAATTGATGAAAGGTCTTGGGAAAGGAATGAAAGAATTCAAAGACGCTAGCAAAGGAGAAGATTCTTCTTCAACTACTGCTCCTGCAGAAGAAAAAAAATAGTCTAAGCTAGTCAAATGTACAAATCGTTTTCGGAAGTTAAAGTTGCACTTGCCGCAGGTAAATCTGTGGTTAATATCGTCAATGACTATTTAAAAGTTATTGAGGAGAAGAAACAGTTGAATGCTTTTTTGGAGGTGTTTGAAAAAAGTGCGCTTGAACAAGCCGAAAATGTTGATTCAAAGATCAAAAACGGTACTGCAGGAAAGCTCGCAGGTATGGTCATTGCTATCAAAGACAATATCTGTTACGCCGGACATAAAGTGAGCTGTTCTTCCAAAATTCTGGAAGGGTTCGAATCGCTTTATACCGCAACTGCTTTGCAACGACTAATAGACGAAGATGTTGTGATCATTGGACGTACCAATTGCGACGAGTTCGCATTCGGAAGTTCAAATGAGAGTTCAGCTTACGGAAAAGTCTTGAACAACCTGAACGAAAAATGCGTTCCGGGTGGCTCTTCCGGAGGTTCTGCTGTTGTTGTTTCCGCAGGAATGTGTACGGCCTCTCTTGGTTCAGACACCGGAGGCTCCATTCGTCAGCCGGCATCTTTTACCGGAACAGTTGGTTTCAAACCGACTTATGGCAGAATCAGTCGCTACGGGTTGATCGCTTATGCATCCTCGTTCGACCAGATTGGGCCTTTTACCAACTCTGTTGAAGATTGCGAATTGCTTTATGCGGTAATGGCTGGAAAAGACAAAATGGACTCAACCAGTCTTTCTGCTCCAGTTGATACTTCTGCAAACAATTTCACTTCCAAAAAAATCGCTTACCTCAAAGAAGCGGTTGAACATGAAGGTGTTGATCCCGAAGTGAAAGCAAAAATGATCGAGGTCATTGAGAAATTGAAAGCAGACGGACATACCGTTGAGGCCGTAAATTTCCCTTACCTTGATTTTCTTGTTCCAACATACTACGTTCTTACAACGGCAGAAGCTTCATCAAACCTCGCACGTTTTGACGGTGTTCATTATGGTCATCGTTCAACAGAAGCTGTTGGGGTTGAAGAAACTTACAAGAAATCCAGAACGGAAGGTTTTGGAGCTGAAGCAAAGCGCAGAATCATGGCCGGAACCTTTGTTCTTTCTCACGGTTACTACGATGCTTATTATACGAAGGGAATGAAAGTTCGTCGTGTAATCAAAAATAAAACAAAAGAGATCTTTGCAAATTACGACGCAATGATCCTCCCAACTACTCCTTCTTTCGCTTTCGAAAGTGGTTCAATTACTGACGGAATCCAAATGTATTTGCAGGACATTTTCACTGTTCATGCAAATCTTGCCGGAAATCCTGCCGTATCACTTCCTATCGGAAAACATTCGAGCGGAATGCCATTCGGAATCCAGGTAATGACCGACGATCGCAAAGAAGATATCTTATTCTCATTTGCTCACTATCTGATGCCCTCGGATAGCTAAAACCCTTTGCCTATGATGCGTTCAATCATTGTAAGTCTTTTTATTTGTTTTGGAATATCTAATGTGCTTCTTGCGCAAAAACCACCGGTAAAAGATACAATGAGCGACGATGTCTTCATGCGGGTGATGGAGCAAAGCATTTCAATGTACCTTTCAGATTTTGCCAAAGACGGAAATACAGATTCCATTCGTCAGGCTCTAGGTTATGAAAGCAACACAACACCGGAATTCACAGACGACATTTACTGCCAGCGCTTAGCCGCAATGAACGAAAAAAGCTCCTTTGGATTTGATTGCAACGCAACAACCTTAAGTTCTATTCGTACCTGGGCTTCTTCCCGAAGAAATTTCGCGAAAATCATTCTTGGCCGATCCAAACTTTACTTCGAATTGTACGAGGAAAAGCTTACGGAATATGGCATTCCGCAGGAATTGAAATATTTGTCGGTAATCGAATCTGCCTTACAACCGAAGATCAAATCGCACGCCGGAGCTGTTGGTTTATGGCAATTCATGTATGCTACAGGAAAACATTACGGTTTGGCAAACGACAGTTACATCGACGAACGCATGGATCCCGTTAAAGCTACCGATGCAGCTTGTCGATTACTAAAGAAATTGTACAACATCTATGGCGATTGGAACCTGGCACTTGCAGCTTATAATGCAGGACCAGGAAACGTAAACAAGGCCATCAAACGTTCAGGAGGAAAGCGCACTTATTGGGAAATCCGTCCGTTCCTTCCTCGCGAAACACAGAACTACGTTCCTAATTTTATTGCTGCAGCTTATTTGTTCACTTACCAAACCGAACATAATATTGTTCCTGCGGCTGCAAAAGTACATTATGTGCAGTTGGATACCATGTGCCTGAACAGAAGTATGCATATGCAAACTATCGACGCAATGATTCATTGGTCGGTTGAAGAGATCCAGGCAATGAACCCGGTTTACAAAACAACCTATATTCCGAACACCTATCCGCAACAATGTATCACAGGGCCTCTGGAAAAGATCGGTCTTTTGGTGAGTTTGGAAGATGACCTTTACGCTTTGGAACGCAAAAACTTCGGAAACGGTGGAAATACAGCTCCTACAAATGTAACTCCGCCGAATAATGCCTCTGACCAATTGGTAGTTTCAGATCCCAAGCCTGAAGTTATACCGAAAATGAAGACGGTTACAACGATAAAGTATACCTATCATAAAGCGCAGCCAGGTGAAACTTTGGGGAAAATTGCCGCGGACTATAATGTTTCCGTTCAAAACCTGATGGAATGGAATAACCTTACCACGAGCGAGATTTCCGCGAACAAAGTATTGAAGATCCAAACACTTGTAACTACTGAGATCGAAAATCCGGAATATGTAGAGCCCCAACCTCAGGACACCGTGCAAACGCAGGTGGTACCCGAACCGAAACCAACTCCTACTCCAACTCCCGCAATTAAGAAGTATTACACTGTTCGAAGCGGTGATAGCTACGGAAAGATCGCTCAGAAGCACGGAACAACAGTAACGCGCTTAAAACAGTTGAATCCGGGCGTAAATCCTGCCCGCATCCAGGTTGGGCAGAAAATTCGGGTAAAGTAATTGCAATGCAACTCGCCGTTGTTGTCATCACATTAAACGAAGAACGAAATATTGGTCGTTGTTTAAAATCCGTTCAGGGTTTAGCTGATGAAATCATTGTGCTTGATGCTTTCTCAACAGACAGAACACAAACTATTTGCGAAGAATTCGGTGTAAAATTTATTCAGCGTAAATGGGAAGGATATTCCGCATCAAAAAATTATCTTAACTCTTTAGTTGAATCTGAATACATCCTGTCACTTGATGCAGATGAAGCCTTGAGTTCAGCTCTTTACGAAGAAATCAGGATTGCCAAAGAAAAGGGGTTTTCGGGAACCTATTCCGTAAACAGAATGACCAACTATATGGGAAAATGGATCAGGCACTCGGGCTGGTTCCCGGACATAAAACCACGGCTTTTCCCGAAAGAAGGAAGTTATTGGTCGGGCGAATACGTTCATGAAGTTCTCATCCATCCCGAATCTCCAGAGCAGCTTTTCAAGGGAATTTTAGAGCACTATTCCTATTATTCTTACGAAGATCATCGCGCCAGGGCAGACAAATATTCCTACCTAACGGCACGGAAATTCAACGCTGCCGGAAAAAAAGCAGGAATATTAAAACCATATTTCAGCGCAATTGCTCGTTTCATTAGCATGTATTTCCTTAAATTAGGGTTTCTGGACGGTTGGGCAGGATTTAAGATCGCGCAGATCTCGGCACAATCAAATGTTGTTAAATACAAGGAGCTAAGGAGATTGAATCGTGAAAAAGGGTGATTGGAAGAACAAACACATTGTTATTAGTAGAACAGACAGTATTGGAGATGTTATTCTGACGCTTCCGATCTGTGCGGCATTGAAGGAACTTTATCCCAATTGCACGATTACTTTTCTGTGCAGGCAATATACTTCGGCAATTGTAAAGAATTACAGCTGTGTAGATCATATTCTTATCCTGGACCAATTGCAGAAACTTCCCTTCGAAAAACAAGTTGAAGAAATAAAAGCTTCCAACTATAATGCGGTGGTGCATGCATTCCCTAACAAAGTAGTTGGTAAGTTGTTCAAAGCCGCGGATGTCAAATACAGAATTGGAACTTCACATCGAATTCACCATTGGTTTAGCTGTAACATTCGTCCGAAATTCTCGAGAAGAAAATCAGATCTCCATGAATCTCAACTAAATTTTAAATTACTGAAATTCTTTAAGATCAAAGAGGTTCCGAGCTTAGAAACCATCCGATCATATAACAAGTATTTTGAAGTTCCAAGTGTGATCTTTCTCTCTGAAATTGCTTCTTTGGATTTTGAAAATACCGTTTGTCTGCATCCCAAATCTCAGGGGAGTGCGGTGGAATGGCCAATTGAAAAGTATGCAAAACTTGCATTGAAATTGGTGGAACAGGGAAAAACTGTTTGCTTCACGGGAACGGAAAAAGAAGGTGATCTGTTCAGGTCATCCATTCCTCACCATGAGCGAATTATAGATTCTACCGGAAAGTTGAATATCAATCAATTGCAATACCTCATCAAACAAAGTGCAGGATTAGTTGCATGCAGTACCGGACCGTTACATTTGGCCGCCATTCAGGAGCGCAAAGCAATCGGTTTGTTTTGTCCCAGAATTCCCATTCATCCGGGAAGATGGATGCCGCTTGGAACTCATGCCGTTGCCCTGGTGAATGATCCAAACTGTGAGAAATGTAAAAAGGGGCTTCCCTGCGATTGTATCACCAAGATCAGTGTTCATAAGGTACTGGAAGAACTAAATAAATAATTCAATGCGGCCGGCACTCAGCATACTCATCTATACCAATTGCTGGGTTGCAGCATGTGTTGCTGCGTTGGTTTTCGGAATTTCTTCTTACTACCGGATTCCCGATTCCTGGCTTTACGGCGTTTGGAGTTTTACCGGAACCGTCAGTGCATACCAGGCACATCGTTTGATTCGTCTTCGTCAGTTGCAATATACGGTTCGAAGTAATCGTCGGTTGCTCTGGATGCAAAACACTTATTCCTTCCAATGGATTTGGTTAATTCTTAATTTTATAGCATTCGGAAGCCTGAGTTTACTCATCCCGTTAACAAATTCAACTATATCGTTAATCATTTTAAACGCAATAATAGTAGGGCTTTACGTTATTCCGCTGCCATTCTTAAAAAACGGAATCCGTTCACTTCCATTCGCTAAGAATATTCTTATTTCACTAAGCTGGACATGCATTATCGCCGTTCCTTTCACTTCCAACAATCTCCAGATCGACTGGAGGATTCCCGCCCTGATCTTTATTTCCGTTTTTGCGCAAATCATTCCTTTCGATGCCCGTGACAAGGATTATGACGACCAACGCATGCGAACCATCCCTCAGCTCATTGGTACAGAGGCTTCGAAATATGTTGGATTTGCACTTTTACTGGTTTCCCTCGCATTGCAAACTTCTATCGTGGGTTTTCACTGGATACTTCCATTCATTGTTTTCTGCGCCGCAATCGGCCATCTCATCTCGTTCAAAGTCGGGTACCAACTGCGACTGGAGTTTATGTGGGAATTACCCCTCGGATTGATGGGATTGTGGTTTCTATTATGTTCCCACTTTGGAGGGGGCTAGGGGAATGAAAAAAACAACAACTCACTAAAACGATTTTTTTATATCTTAGTAGCACTAAAAACCAGGAACTTATGAAAAATTCAGTTGTACTTTTCGGTTTAATTCTGCTAACAGGATTTCTGTTCAGTTTCTCAAAGACTCCAAACTCTTCCGTGAGTTTTGGCAAATTTGGAGGCGACGGTTATTCCGCACCTCAGATCACTCTGAATGCTGATCATACGTTCCGTTATATCGACAAAACGGATAAGAACTCACCTATCGACATTTCAGGCAAATGGAAAATTGTTGAAGAAGAGATCTTTCTCCTGGATGTCAACAACAAAAAAGTGATGGACGAATTTGAGATCACCCGGGAAGGAAAATGCCTGAAAGCGAGAAAAGGCATGGCGTTTTACACACTTTGCAACTGTGAGTGATTTCTTCTCGCCCCAAGCTATTTGAAGATTTGTACTTCTTTATATTTCCTTAACTTTGCCAAAATTTTAGTGTAAATTCATGGCAACAATTTCATCTTACGATTTTCAGAATAAACGTGCTTTGGTACGCGTTGATTTTAATGTTCCGTTGAACAAGGAAACGATGGAGGTAACTGACGATACGCGTATTCGTGCGGCTTTACCAACCATTAAACACATTCTGGAAAAAGGTGGAAGTGTTGTATTGATGTCACACTTAGGTCGACCGAAAGAAGGGCCTGAAGACAAATTCTCTCTTAAACACATTATTGGTAAGATCGAGTCTTTGCTTGGAAAAAGCATCAAATTTGCTCCTGATTGTGTAGGTTCTGAGGCCCTGGCGATGAGTGCAGATTTGCAGCCCGGAGAAGTGTTGTTGTTGGAAAATGTTCGTTTTTACAAGCAGGAAACTGCAGGAACAGAGGCATTTGCGCAGGATTTGGCAAAACACGGTGATTGTTACGTAAATGATGCTTTCGGGACGGCTCACAGAGCACACGCTTCTACAACTGTGGTTGCAAAATCTTTCCCTAACGATAAGATGTTCGGTTTCCTTCTGGAAGCTGAGATCAAAAGTGTTGACCGCGTGTTGAACAGTACAGACAAACCGCTTACGGCAATAGTTGGTGGTGCGAAAGTTTCATCAAAAATTACGATTATCGAGCGTTTACTGGAAACAGTAGACAACCTCATCGTTGGTGGAGGAATGGCTTATACATTTGTAAAAGCGCAAGGCGGAGAAGTAGGGTCATCTTTGGTAGAAGATGATTTCTTATCAACGGCAAATGAAATTCTTGCTAAAGCGAAAGAAAAAGGAGTGAATATCTGCATTCCAACGGATACGATTATTGCCGATAAGTTTGACAACGGAGCGAATACACAATTGGTTCCAATTGGTCAAATTCCAGCAGGTTGGATGGGATTGGATGTTGGTCCGGAAACTATTAAAGCATGTGCGGAGATCATCGAAAACTCAAAATTGATCCTTTGGAACGGTCCGATGGGTGTTTTCGAAATGAGCAATTTCCAGAAAGGAACTGCTGACGTCGCACAGTCAATCGTTCGCGCTACAGAAAAAGGCGCATTTTCATTGATTGGTGGTGGTGACTCTGTTGCGGCTATCAATCAATTCAATTTAGCTGATAAAGTAAGTTATGTTTCAACCGGTGGTGGCGCCATGCTTGAATACCTGGAAGGAATTGAACTACCCGGGATTAAGGCGATTCGTTCGTAAATCACGGAAAAATATATGTTTAAAGCCCTGATTCTTTTGAGAGTGAGGGCTTTTTTACATTTTACATCAGGCTGCTACGCTTATATGCCTTCAGAAGATGTTTCGTTTGGAAAACATCGTACGTTCCCAAAATGCCGGAATAGTGAAAGACATTGTTCTTACCGAAGGCGCAATGGTGAAACAAGACGACCTGGTGCTGATATTGGCTTAAATGATAAACGGGGATTCGGGCTCCTGCGCTAACTACGGCTTAGGCGCAAGGATCCCTTTTTACTTATCCAATACTTTCGGAATACGGAAATAATCAGAATCTTTTTTCGGTGCGTTTTTCAATGCCTCCGCTTGAGTGATCGTCACTTCAGGAATATCTGCGCGAAGTACATTCTTCTCCTCGTTCATGAAAATCAAGGGTTCAACATTATCGGTCGGAACTTCAGACAGTTTTCCCATAAACCCGATGATCTTTTCCAGGTCTTTCTTGATCGCTTCCTTAGCATCTCCTTCAAAACGAAGTTTAGCAAGGTTCGAAATATGGTCTATTGTTTCGTCAGAAATATTCATGGTGCAAAGATAAGTAAAAGAAAGACTAATTGTAAAGATGCGCTGCATCGCGTCTCTACGTTCATCTATTTCATTAATCCTCGTGAACGCAAAGGTTCAGCAATCGTTTCAAAACAATGTTCGAGTAATTCCTTCTCCGTCATATGCGCAACCTGTTCTTTCGTAACTACCGGATGCATTACAACACGCGAAATTCCCGGATGTGCATAACCCAAATCTCCCGGATCTGAGAAAATATGATGATTGTCCAAAAAAGTCATTGGTACCAACGGAACTTTGGCACTTTTCGCCAATTTAAACGCACCTTCCTTGAACGGAATCATCTGCGGACGATTTTCGTCCGGAATCCCGCCTTCAGGAAAAAGAACGATTGACCAACCTTCAGCCAGGGCCTGTTTTGCCTGGATAAATGATTTCGCCGCCAACCGTTTGTCGTTGCGAAAAACCGGAATATTCAGCTTTTTGAAGAAGGTTTTTACCAGCGGATAAGTCAAAATCTCGCTCTTCCCCATGAACAGGAAACGATGGTTCGGCAAAATGGAGTACAAAAGGAAAATGTCATAGTACGAAGCATGGTTCGAAACAATGATATACGGTCCAGCGGGCAGTTTCACCTTCTTCAGTTTCACAACAAAAACAAGCGTGCACAGTTGAAGAAGGAAACTCCAGAAAACGAAAAGCGGAAAACTGTATTTTCTCCAGGATTCTTTGGAAAGCAGAATAAAAAATATGGGATAAGAAACCAAAAGAAAGCTCACAAAAAATACTCCCACATAAATTTTGTAGAGCACGCAAAGAGCACCTATCAGTTTTTTCATTCATTCAAAAATAGAACTTTCCGTTTGCAAGGCTAAAGAAAAACGTAAATTCGCGTAAAAATCAAAGTACATGTCTAGGATTCTTACCGGAATACAAAGTACGGGCACACCGCATTTAGGGAACTTGTTAGGAGCAATTTTCCCGGCAATTGAATTGGCTAACCAGGGAAACAATGATTCTTTCCTGTTTATTGCAAACCTGCATTCTTTAACACAGATCAAAGATGCAGCAGTTATGCGACACAACACCTATTCAACTGCAGCGGCTTGGCTTGCTTCCGGATTAGATCCTGAAAAATCGACATTCTATCGTCAAAGTGATATTCCCGAAGTAGCGGAACTGACTTGGTATTTGTTGTGTTTCTTCCCGGTTAGTCGACTGGAATTGGCGCATTCCTACAAAGACAAGAAAGATCGTCTTGCTGATATCAATGCCGGATTATTCACCTACCCTATTCTAATGGCGGCTGATATCCTGTTATATGATGCGGAGGAAGTTCCTGTTGGAAAAGATCAGTTGCAGCACCTGGAAATGACACGCGACGTAGCAAGCCGTTTCAATCATATTCACGGAGATGTTTTCGTTATTCCGCAGGATAAAGTGAACAAAGAAACACAACTTGTTCCCGGAACAGATGGCGAGAAAATGAGTAAGTCAAGAAACAATTACATCGATATTTTCTTACCTGAGAAAGAACTGAAGAAACAAGTAATGGGTATTGTAACCGATTCAAAGGGTTTGGAGGAACCCAAAGATCCGGATACCTGTAATGTTTTCAAACTATATGAGCTTTTAGCCGAGAAAGAAGCTGTAGAAACTATGCGCCAAAATTATTTGAACGGAGGTTTCGGATATGGTCATGCTAAAACCGCACTTTACGAATTGATTCTTTCGAAGTTTGAAAAGAACAGATCTGTTTACAATCACTTCATGTCGAATTTAAATGAATTGGAAGAAATTTTACTAAAAGGAGCCCAAAAAGCCCGTTCTGTGGCACTTCCTGTGCTTCAAAGAGTTAGAGAAAAGGTCGGATATTAGAAATTATTTCACAAAAACGCGCCCATAACAAAAAATTAACTATTTTTGGTTCGTTGTTATTCCAACATAAACTACTTTTATTTTAAACCAAGTTAAAGCTCCACACCCATGGGGCTTTTTCTATTTTATGATTATCAAGTCAGTACACAATTGTTATATTTGCTGACTACTGATGAAAAAACTATCCATGTTTAGAACTTTAACACTATCATTGGCTATTTCCATCTCCCTGCTGTCGTGTTCAGATTCGACAGAGGATCTGGCCAATAAGAAAGCGATTGGAGGCGCGGTTTACGGTGGAGAATTCCGCTTTATGTCTGCTGAAAAAGTCACCAGCTTATTTCCTTTAAACGCAACTGATATTTACACCAGCAGGTTAACTTCACAGGTTTTTGATCCCATCTTTAAACTGAACACAGCAAACGACAAGGTTGAACCTTGTATTGCCGAATCGTTTAAAGCTTCTGCAGATGGAAAAGAGTACACGTTGAAGATCAGAAAAGGGGTTTTCTTTCATGAAGACGATTGTTTTGACGATGAAGCACGCGAGCTTACTGCCGATGATGTGAAGTTTACACTCGACATGGCGTGCAGCGGGTTGGAAATAAATGAGATCAGCAACTTGCTGGTTGAACGCATTGAAGGAGCTGCGGCTTTTCATGCTTCCACACAATCCAAATTCAATGAATCCGGTGTTTCCGGAATACAAGTGGTAGACAACAACACCGTGAAGATCAGACTTGTTGAACCTTTTGCAGGTTTCGATAAATTGCTTTGCTATTCAGGATTCGGAATTTTCCCGAAAGAAGCCTATGATACTTACGGGAACGATATTGTAACTCATCCTGTTGGAACAGGTCCTTTTCGTTTGGGCGAGATCACAAATGATCATGTTAAATTGGAAAGAAACGACAATTACTGGAGAAAAGACGAATTCGGTAACCAACTCCCATTCCTTGGAAGCATCCTGATGACATATACCACGGATAAATCCAGCGAATTAAAGGCCTTCAGAAATGCCAATATTGATCTGGTACTGGAAATTCCGGTTGAAGAAGTAGATCACATTCTTGGGTCACTGAAAGAGGCGCAGCAAGGAAAAACAGTAAAGCATAAGGTAGATTCCAAACCTTCTGCTTCAATTACTTTCGTTGGTTTCAATCACAAACACAAAGCGTTGAGCGATAAGCGCGTAAGAATGGCTTTCAATCTCGCAGTTGACAGGGATTTACTGGTAAATACGCACCTCATGGGCGAAGGCTATCCGGATGAACACGGGATCATTCCGAACTGCAGTTTCTATGACGCAAGCAACATTAAGGGTTACAAATTCAATGTAGCAAAGGCAAAAGCTTTACTTGCCGATGCCGGTTATCCTGAAGGAAAAGGACTTCCTGTACTGAATCTTGTTTATTCCGGAAAGAAAGGAACATCACGAGATATTATGGCGAAAAGTGTAGCAAAGCAGCTACAGGAAAACCTTGGTGTAAAAGTGAAAGTGGTAATGGTTGACGCCGACAAACGCGATAAAATGGCGGCCAGCGGGCAGGCTGATATGTGGATCCTTCAATGGATTGCAGATTATCCTGATGGTGAAAACTTCCTGAGCTTGTTCTACAACGGAAAAGTGAAGGTGAAATCGAAATTTGCAAATCCATACAAATACAGCAGTACGGCTTACAATTCTACGTTTCTTCAAATGAACAAAGAACTGGATCCGGTGAAACGAATGAAGTTAATGTGGGCCGCAGATCAGATGATTGTAGACGACGCCGTGGTAATGCCTATTCTTACTGATGATGTGGTAACATTGATCAATTCAAGAGTCAGAAATTTTGAAGCAAACAGCTTGGAGATATTCGATCTTTCAACTATATTTATCAAAGAACTTCGAGAGTAAGTTCAGATTGTTTAAAATTTAATAGGCCCTCTACTTGCAAAGAGACCAAACCCTGACATTTATCGTCAGGGTTTTTTGTTTTCAATGATTAAACCAGGTCACTGAGCGGAGTCGAGGTGCGGTTTAATATTTTCTTGACATTCACTTAACACGTCAAACCTAATTTCGCGCTTTCATTTCAAATATGACTGCGACACTTTCAACTCACAAAAATATTCGCCACATTTATGATATGATACTTAATAATCGTGAGTTGAGCTGGCTGGCCTTTAATGAGCGGGTTTTGCAGGAGGCAATGGATGAAAGTGTTCCTTTGGTGGAACGTATTCGGTTCTTAGGTATTTATTCCAACAACATGGATGAATTCTATCGTGTGCGAGTAGCCAACCTTAAAAGAATGGTAGGACTCAAAGACAAAAAGGTAGAAGGGTTCAAAGGAACGGCCGAAGAGCTCTTTGCTGCCATTCATACCGTTGTGATCAAACAGCAGCGAAAGTTTGAAGAAACGTACCAGGACCTTCTAAAAACACTTGCAAAGGAAAATATCCACCACTTCGATGAAACGACCGTAAATGATGAAACAAAGGCTGCTCTGGCGCAGTTATTCAATACTTCCTTGGTTCACGAACTGGTACCGGTGCTAATCGGTAAGAGAATTCCTTTTCCTCGTTTGCGTGACAAAGTGATCTACCTCGCCGTTCGTATGGAATGGGACAAGAACAGTAAAACCAGGATGGCGCTCATTGAGATTCCGGAAACCCTGGACCGTTTTCACATGATTGAACAAGATGGAAAACGAGGCCTGATACTGGTTGATGACATCATTCGTCTTAATCTCGACCATCTTTTCGCGCTTTTCAGATACGACAGTATTGCCGCTTATACGTTCAAGTTTACACGCGACGCCGAACTTGATTTCGACGATGACCTGTCACTTTCCTTCATTGAGAAAATGGAGAAAAGTATCAAGAACAGGAAAAAGGGTGATCCGGTTCGTTTGGTGGTTGATCACCGAATGCCGATAGACCTGCTTGAAGTGCTGAACAAACACCTCAACCTGGGGAAAGAAACCCTGGCAATTCCCGGTGGAAAATACCACAACTTTAAAGATTTTATGCGTTTCCCCAATTTTGGTGAAGAACAGTTCCTTTATCCGAAATTGAAAAGTGCCGAACACCCTTTATTGAAAGGAAAACCGAGCATTATCAAACAGATCCTGAACCATGACATTCTGCTCCATTTTCCCTACCAGCGATTCGATCACGTTGTGGATTTGCTTCGCGAGGCCGCCCTTGATCCGAAAGTGACAAGTATAAAGATCAATGTTTACCGCGTAGCCGACAGATCACAGGTAATGAATGCGCTCATTAATGCCGTTCGAAACGGGAAACAGGTAATTGCAATTTTAGAATTACAGGCGCGGTTTGATGAAGAACACAATTTGTACTGGACAGAGCGTTTGAAGGAAGAAGGAGCTAGTGTTATTCACGGTTATGAAGGTTTGAAAATTCATAGCAAACTTATCCAGATCGAAAGAGTCTCAGATAAAAAACGACAAGTGATCTCTTATATCGGAACCGGTAATTTCAACGAAAGAACAGCAGGGATATATACGGATCTCGGTTTATTGACGTCAAACAAAAACCTGGGAGTAGAAATCGGACAGGTGTTCAACCTGATGGAACACGCACTTCACAATTTCACCTTTAATGAACTGCATGTTTCGCCTTTGAATGCGCGCCGCAAACTTACAGCACTGATCCAAAATGAGATCAGGAACGCCAAACAGGGAAAAGAAGCGTTCATTGATCTGAAGATCAATAATCTCGTAGACGCGAAACTCATCCACAAACTCTATGATGCTTCAAATGCCGGAGTGAAGATCAGGTTGATCGTGCGTGGGGTTTGCTGCCTGATTCCTAAAATGAAGAACAAAAGTGAGAACATAGAAGCTATAAGCATTGTTGACCGCTTTTTGGAACATAGCAGATTAATGAAATTCGGAAATGCAGGAAAGCCACTTTATTTCATCAGTTCTGCCGATTGGATGGAACGTAACATGGATAACCGCATTGAAGTTGGTGTTCCGATCTACGCCCAGCATATCCAGGAACAAATCGACAATATCTTTACCTTGCAATGGTCAGACAATATCAAAGCACGGATCATAGACAAGAAATTGAGTAATAAGTACAAAGAACAGGAAGGTGAGCCGAAACGTGCTCAGGTCTTGTTGCAGGAATATTATAATAATTTGTAAAGGACTTCGTGTACAGACGTTGGTATCTCGACTACGCTCGATGACCTTGTCTGTCCTTATATCCTATTCTTTCTACACCTCTTCATTCAGCATTTTTTCAGCCGTCTGAATAGAGATCAAAGGAAGGTAAATATCTACCTGCATACCTCCAACCTGTCGTTCACGAACAAGGAAGGAATGTGAAGAATTGTTGATTCGGTTCAGCATGTTCATGCGATCAATGATCATCTGATTGGCACGAATGAAATCCTGCGCTTTTAAACCCAAACCGTTATCCTGGATCTCAACAAACAATTCCTGGTTTGGAGTAACCACCATTCGAACAGTAATCTGCCCTTCATAGGCAATTTTCCGGAACCCGTTCTCAATGGAATATTCCAGGAAAGGTTGGATCATCATCGTTGGAATACACAGGTCCGTCAGATCAAGATTTTCATCTATTTCGAAATGATAGTTGAACTTATTACCGGTTTTCTGGCGTTGGATATCGAGGTAAAGCCGGATAAACTCCAGTTCTTTGTCTAAAGTGAAAAATGCCGTATTCGCACTTTCAACCATACGCTTCATCAGCTTGGAAAATGCAGCAAGATCTTTCTCGTTGAGTTGATTCCCTTTTGTAGTTTGAATGGATTGAAGCGCACCATAAATGAAATCAGGATTGATTCGCGAACGGTTAAAACGGTTCTCAGATTCCAATTGTGTCTGACGTTGCTTGATTGATTTCTGACGGAAAACCATGATCATATAGAAAGCCATTAACGCAAAAATGATCACACCCACAAGGATCAGTTTCTCTTTCAGGTTTCCAATCTCCTTTTGCTGATCAAGCAAACGCTTATCCTGCTTATAAACCTCCTGCGATTTTTCCGATTTCACCCGGTGATACTCATCTTCCAGATCGCTGTAACGGTTAGAGTTTTGGAGTTTGGTAATGCTATCCTGCATCATTGAAATATCCTCGTAAACAGAAAGCGCCCGTTCGTAATCGCCACTCAGTTTTGCCGTATTGTAAACCAGGTCAAGTGCCGTCTGAACCCTGTAAGGATTACCCAGTTTCAATGCATAGAACAAACTGGAATCGGCACATTCATAAGCCTTGGAAAATTTCTTCAATTGCAGGTAAATATCTGCCTTGTCTGAAAAAATCCCTTCCCTGTCGTTATAATTTACGTAAGGATTTGTAGCCATCAATGCACTATCCAAATAAAGGATCGCCAAACGGAAATCACGCTGATAATATGCCCGGTTCTCTAACAAATTATAGCCTTGCATCAACCCATCCTGGTACTTATAATGTTTTGAAAGCGTTAAACCGAAAGTGGCAATATTGATACTGCTATCGAGGTAAAATTCTCTTTTCGTTACTATGAAGTGATGGTAATAGCGGTAAGATAATCGGAACAGGTTATCTGCTTTTGAAACGCCGTCGGGGCTTTTGTAAATCACCTCGTAAGCCGTTTTGATCTCACCTAAAGCCTTCTTTTCGTCTTTCAATTTTGAATAAGCAATCGACAAAAGGATCAGTGTTTTGGAATAATAATTACTGTTCCCCGATTTCCTGATAGAAGAAAGGTTTTTTTTGAGAAGATCAACGGCTTTTTGGTATTCACCGATGTGTAACAAATAATCTGCTGTTGTAATGTGATGCTCTAAAAAAGAGTTACCTGCGCATTTCAAACTGTCGAGTTTTTTTTGCTCGGCATTTAACTGAATTAATGCTTTCGGATAATTTTCCTGCTGAATGTAATATTGTGCAAGCAATTGGTTCCCGTAAGCCTTACAGCGCAAAGAAGGCAATTTCAGGAACCGCCACGCCTGGATTTTAAGCGATTCTTCTTTGTATTCTTTCAACGAATCCAAATCACGTTCTGCGATAAACTTATCCATGGTCTCGCACGAACAAGCCTTTTGTCCGTAAGCGTTAGCAAACAACAGAAAAACAAGTCCGAATCCCAGATATCGCATAGCCACAAACCTCATATGGTCAAAAGTAACAAAACAAAGGTTTCGATGTATTGCAAAATACTTTGAAAAGGCTTTTTTGGCAAAATACATTTTGTTTTCCCACAGATGGGTACAGAAGAACAACTAAGTTATCATATCCGTTCGGCAATTTACGAAGTGTATTTTGAACTCGGGCCGGGATTATTGGAATCTTGTTAAATACGGATTTTATCAAAGGCAGTATTCATAGAAAGATCAATAGCTATTTGATTCTTCCGTGTCCCTCCGTGGCCGTCTATGGGAAAAAGAAAAGGACCCATTTCTGAGTCCTTCTCCGCCTTTGTTACTTATGCGATGTATTAACCTAACTATATTTATATGAAAAAAGAAAGTTCTTTTTAGAAGTTGAATGACATACCGAAAGTAAGCGGGTGCACTGCAACTGTTTTGTCTGTATCGAAAAGCGGAATCAAGCCGTAGTTAGCAAAAAGTCCAACTCCTCTGTATCCCAGGCGAACTGTAGCATCTGCTCTGAATGCGTTCAACCCGAATGTTCCTTTTGTTTTTCCGCGAAGTTCATCACTCTCATCTTCGATCAGGAATTTCGTGTTGGAGCCTATTCTTACACCTCCGATAACCCCGGCAGCTAAGTAGAATCCATTATCATCTCCGTCGCTGTTAGTACAGAATTCGAACATTAACGGTGCTGTAACATAGATTCCCGTCAATTTGTTTTTGTCGTACTGAACAAGTGAGTCGTAAGTTCCGAACAAAGTATCTGCCGTATGTGTTAAACGGTATTGGCGCATTCCGATCTGTGTCCAGTTCAATCCTAAACCAACCGTTACTCCAACGTAGTTTTTGTACAAGCTGAATTTGTGCTCTGCGAAGTTCAGGTTCCATGCGAAAGAGCTCGCCGGATCATTTTCCCAATACGGATGATCAGGGAAACTTGATTCAAAACTTTCGTTCATCAGGATCGTCGGACCAAATTCCAACCCTCCCCAATGTGCTTTGATCTCATCCCATTCTTCATCAGTTGGGGCAGCATCAACTGTATCTCCTTCTATTACTTCTAAATCCGACCCTTTTGGAGTAATAATGATAATTTCCTTCCCTCCAATGGTCATTCGTGTAGTATCTGGTTCTTCTTGCGCGAAAGAAGCTGTTCCTAATAATATCGCTCCTATTCCAAGTATAAATCGTTTCATGACTTCAAATTTTAAGTTTGCTATTGTAAGCGCTTTGAATGTATGACCCAAGGGATACTATTTTGTTACAGCAGAAATGAAAAAAAATTAAAAAGCCCAGTATTTACTGGGCTTTCATATTGAAAAAAAACACGGTAATGGCGAATCATTATTCACCTTTATGGTTTTTTACTTTAATTTTTGAAGCGCTGCGCGCAAACTCGCAACCGCATCACTCACATCTGCAACGCTGCATGTTCCAACCGACAAACGGTACCACGTTGAATCCGTAGAAGCTCCAAATGCATAGAAAGGAACTATTGCCAATTTCGCTTCGTCAAGAATGAACTTCGTTACATCCGGTGTAGACTGCAAAACTTTACCGTTCCACGTTTTCCCAATCAGGTTGAATTGAACGGTAAGGTAGATAGCCGCTTCAGGAGCAATAGCATCCACACCATGACCTTCATTCTTCAAGGCTTGAAAACCTTCATAGAATCCGTTCAAACGTGCCGAAATTTCGCTTTTGATGTGAACAAGGAACTTATCATAAGTCGACAGATCGTTCAGGAAAGTAGCCACCGCCAATTGCTCGGCTTTCGGTGCCCATGCTCCAACGTGTGTCAAAATCGATTTTACCTTATCCATGATCGGTTTCGGTCCCATTGTCCAACCAACGCGAACACCCGTTGCTGCAAGTGATTTAGAAACACCATCAACAAAAAGCGTATATGGTTTCATTTCCGGACGAAGCGTAACCGGGTTGTAATGTTGCGTATCGCCTAATGTCAATGCCCAGTATATTTGGTCGTACATCACATAAAGCGGCTTGGCACCTGTAAGTTGACGTTTCTTGTTTTCTTCAAGAACAAGATCACAAATCGCTTCCAGGTCCGATTTCTTGAAAACCGTTCCTGTTGGATTCAATGGTGAGCAAAGTGCCAACAAATTTGCCGAAGCAATGTGAGGAGCAATTTCTGCTGCTGTAGGCATAAATTTATTCCCGGGAGTAGTTTCAACAATTACTGCCTTGGCGTTATTCAAATAAGTATAGTGATTATTATTCCATGACGGTGTTGGGAAAACCACCGTGTCTCCTTCGTCAACAAGTGCACGGAAAATGGTATAAATTGCAGGACGCGCTCCGCCGGTCACAACAATCTCATCTGTTGCATAGTCCAACTCACCTCTTTCTTTCAACAACTTTGAAATTGCCTGGCGCAATTCCGGCATTCCGTCGGCAGCAGGGTAATTGGTTTGGTCCTTCATGTATTCATCAATGATCGCCTGTTTCAACTCCACAGGAATAGGAAAAACCTTGGGGTTAAAATCTCCAATGGTCATATTGTAGATCTTTTCTCCCTGTTTGATCTTTTCATTTACCTCTGCAGCCAGTTTAATGATCTCAGAACCAATAATGTTCTCAGCAATTTTGGAAACCTGAAGTTTCTCTTGTGAAGTTACCGCCGTACTCATAAAATGGGGTGTTTAAAAATTCGACGTAAAGTTATTTATAAAAAGAGGATTAAACTGTTCAAAAAGCATGCATTGTTGATAATATTTAACAAGAATTGAAGTTGTTTTTTTGTTCCGAAATGAACCATTATCTTCGAAACATGAAGTTTTGATAACACATGATTACTTACTATGAAAATTAATTTATTATTGGCATTGCTGTGTTGCAGCACAATTGGCTTTTCCCAGGGGATCAACAAAGCAAGCGATCTGACCAATTACCTTACAAAAAATTCAATAGCAGAAATTGACAAAAGTTTGAAGGCGAAAGGATGGATGTATTACGAAGACGAAACTTCCACACACGAAGGAGTGATCGTTAAAGTGTGGACCTACAAACACAATCCGAAAACCGATAAAGCCGTTGCATGGATGTCGATTAGCTTTAAAGACCAAACGCCGTTGCGTGCTTTGTACGAGATTTTCGATTACACGCTCACCATTCCTTTTTCGACAAGTATTTATGAAAGCGGATTCCGGTTCGAAGACATTAAATCGGATGAGAAGGAATTCAAAAAGCGTTATGCTACTTCGAAATACTATTTATACGAATACCAGGCAAAAGACTACGATAAAGGCTACCAGTTCGATGTAATTGTAAAAAGTTCTGAGCTTGATTCCCGAAATGGTACGAAGTATACGTATTTCGATAATGGCCAGCTAAAAACGGAATACGTGGTGAAAGACGACGAATTGAACGGTTACCAGAAATCTTACCACGAGAACGGAAACCTGAGAAAAGAAGGAAACTGGAAGAATGATAGCGAAGACGGCCTTTTCAAATTCTATGATGAGGACGGTATTTTAGAAAGCGATGAAACCTATGTTGACGGAAAACTGGAAGGTCCGGCACATTTCTATTATCCCAACGGAAGGGTTGAAATGTCGAGCATGTATTCTTATGGCAAGAAAACCGGGCTTTGCGAGGAATACAACGAAGACGGTGATCTCACAAGCAAAACGAACTATATTGCCGACCAGCGTTTTGGTGAATACACAGAATACGTCAACGGAAAAGAAAGCTTCAAATGTTTTTACATTAAGGGTGAACTGAGCGGTTATTTCACCGAAACCCTCTATGATGAGAACAAGCAGGCGTACGCTGTTGTTAAAGGTTTGTACAAAGAAGGTTATCTCGATGGAAAAGTTGTTGGGATCTATTCCGGAACCAAAGACACGTTGAGCATTCGTCAGTACGAAAACGGCACACCAAAAGGAGAATGGAGATATTACGACAAGAACAAGAAAATCTCAAAACGCATGACGTTTGTAGATGGACATGCCGCCATTTGTTCTTATTATGACAACGGTGAACTGACGGATAAAATTGAGCTTAAAAACACTACCGAAGATTTTTGGTTCTTTGAATACACTTTTACAGGAAGCAAATCCAAAATCGTAATGAACTACCGCGTTCCGAAATACGAATTGGATAAGAATCAACATGAATTCAATGCATTTGAATCTGAAACGGCCATTTTTGAGAAAGAAAGCACGCTTGATTCTTATTACAAATATGGACTTTACAGTTATGAAAACGACGTTTTGATCTTCTCCGGAAATTACAATGAGAATAACGAGAAGTCGGGGCAATGGGAACGTTATTTCAAATCGCAAAAAATCAGGAGTAAGCTCACATATGTTGACAACGTTCTTGTAACAGAGGAGTTCATCAGCAAAAAAGGCAAGCCTTTCTCCGGAAAGGTAATTTACGAAATGGTGGGAACACGTTTTACTATTGCTGTAAAAGATGGACTTAGAAACGGTCCGACAGAAGAAAAAGACCTTGAAACGAAAGAAGTGGTGATTTATAATTATGTAAACGGGGAATTGGTTAATTAAGGTTGCACTTTCCGCCATGGCGGAGTTGAAATGAAAATTAAAAACCCTCATCAAGTCTCCATCGATGAGGGTTTTTTCCGTAAAACGGAACTAACTAGAACTAATTATAAAACGCAATTCAAACTTAGCTTCGAATTAGTTCCTGTACAAGAGTATAAATACGGATTTTTTTGCGTGAAACCGCAGTCTGGTTTTGCGGTAAATACGTAAGGCAGATTTGCGTAAATGCGCAACTTACCTGCCGCCCATCCAGAAAATATCCATCCATTTTCCGCCACCGCTTTTACCCGAATGGCTTTTGTGGTAACCATCTATCATCGGTTTTGTCCGTCGAAAGGTTCCCGGATCATCAATTTCGAAAAAGCCATATGGTTTTTTGATCTTGCCGCTTTCGTCCTGAATATAGAGCGCTACGAAATCGTAATTCCAATCACATTGTTTCAAAATAGTGGTCTGGTCAACACCAATTTCAATTGAAACTAGCTCTTCCAGGTTTCGAAGTGAATAATACGTTTCTTTTACTGTTTCTTCATCAACTTGTATACATACTCTAAGCATCAATAAACTGTCAGGACTGCTATACCCTTTCGCATAGTTAAGCTGTACCAGGTTCTCAACTGCAGTTGGATTTTGAAACTGGTCCCGGATCAATCCATCCGACAGATCAATAACCATATAGTCAGGTTTTCCATCATTTCCTATTACCAGGTTGTTGAATTCTATAAAACACGTTTCTGTTCGCTGCGGGCCGGGAATAACAAAACTTTTCTCATTATAAAAACTGTAGAACGCAGTATTCGGTCCCAAATCCAGGTTGAACTGTTTTTCCCAGCTGTGATGTGAAACAAGATCATAGGAATAATAGTAGGTTTTCTTTCCGGCGATCCAAGTTTCGATAAATGCATCGCCACGCTTCGGAACAGAATCGAAAATAGGTGGAATAGTATAAGCTTTCTGATCTTTACGTGTAAAGAAACCGTATTTATTTCCTTTTCGGTAAGCGGTTACCCAATCACCCGCCGGCAAAACCTCATCGTATTCAAACACCAGGTTCTTTTCATCAAATATACCATGTGCAGGTTGGAAAGCAAGCTTGTTGTTCAGCTTAAAAAAGATGTTTCCCGTCCAGTAGCGTGTTACATAAACACTATCATAAATCAATTCCGATTGAAGTTTGAGGTATTTGTCGGCCACTCCGAACTTGCCTTTCTTCGCCACAGCAAAGCGAAGTGTATCATTTCCGGAATTCAGGTTATTAATCAGATCGTATTCTGTTACGAACTTATTCCAATCCGTTGTTTCCAACTGGCTTTTATGTATCATCCCAAGTTTACTTCCGTTTTGAAAATAGAAGTAATCATCGATCACGTAAATATTATCGAACTCGCTGGAGAACACTTCATGCTTATCGTTCATCAGGGAATAGCGTTTACCAAGCTTGACAATTTCCTGGGAGAACGCATTAGACGAAAGCAGAATAAATAATACGAATTGGAAGAACTTCATGTTGTTGTGCTAAGTGCTTTCCAAACTTAACAATAAATGAATTAGTCGTTCAACCCCTTCCCTTCCATAATCGCATCAACCGCCTTCTCAATCCTCGACTCACGGGTTTTTGCCTGTTTGGGTTGTGAAAAATGGAGCAAGTAAGCTCGTTGTCGACCAGGAGTGAGTGATTCAAATGCCGTTTTCAATTCGGGCATAGCTTTGAATTTTTCGTTCAATTCATCGGTTACAGGAAACTCCTTGGTCTTCTTCATTTCCATTTTCACACCCGATTCCTCCACTTCCACCGCCTGGAAAATGTACTCTTTCAAGGTTGCCTCCAATTTTGTGATCTCTTCCAGCTTGGTGAAACGAACTTGTCGTGCCGCCTGAACATTCTCGGTTTGCTGGATCAGAATTCCTTTCGGATCTTTCATCAATGCTCCCTTAAAAAACAGGTAAGCGCAGTAATCTTTGAAAACATGGATGAGTACAATGTTCTTTTTCTCGTAAGTATACGCCGGACACCCCCACTTCAATTCTTCGGTCAAATGACAATCAAGAACAATATCACGCATTTTGGCAATTTCCTTCTTCCACTTTTCTTCTTTCTCGAAATACCAGTCAACTTTTGGATTCATGATGATACATTTTCGTTCAAATATATACTTTATGCACGCTGCGGAGTAGTTCTTCTGCTTTCCGGACGAAAATACCAGGACAACATTGTCAGTACCAGCAATAACAAAGAGGGAATGATCTCCGTTGCCGGACTTTTAGCCATAAGATGCGAATAAGCTGCACCCGACATTGCAAAGAAAAAACCGGCGTAAGCCCATTCTTTCAGGATTGGATATTTGGGGATCAGAATAGCGATCACTCCCAATATTTTCCAAACACCCAACAAGGTCAGTAAATACAACGGATACTGCAGGTGTTCGAATTTTGCCACATCGTCTTTCATTTTCAGCAACTGCACAATACCTGTTGATGCCATTCCGAGAGCCAACCAGATTGTGGCAACCCAATAGGTTATTTTTTTTGTTTTCATGCTCATATCGTTTTTATCTTAAATACCCGGTGTTGGGCGATCACCCTTACCCGTTTTTACGTTGATTAATAACTTCCTCGAGTCTATTATGCGCCATATTCAAGCCCATTGCGAAAGGCATTTTCAATTGCATGGCGCGTGCTTCCACAGAACGGTAAATCACCTGCATAGTCAGTTTACTTCTGTTATCTCCAAGTGTTTCAAATTCCAGGAATTCCAGCTGCGGACCGATAGTTGCACTTTCCATTTCAAAAGTCCGTACGATCTTCTGATTCGGGATAAATTCATGGATGGTTCCGTTAAAACCATGTTTGTTTCCCATTGGGTCAGTGGTTTCAAAAGCGAAACTTCCATGTTTTTTGTTCTCCAGTTTCAGGACTTTTGTTCCCATCCACTGCTCAACGATCTCTGCTTCTTCATACGCTTTGAAGAGCAATTCCAACGGAAGATCAAATTCCCTGGTGATCACCAATTCCTGCTTGTTTTCTTCAGCAGCTATTTTTGTTTTCTGTTCCATAACTTTTTTCATTGCCCGCGAAGTGCGCAGAGGACGCGGAGATTTCTTTTCAGTATAAACCCTTGCGGTCTTCGCGCACTTTGCGGGAGATTTATGATTTGTTTTTGTAATTCTTCATTACGTCTTCCAGCTTGTTGAATCGTTCTTCCCACATTTGGCGGAAAGGCTCGATAAAATCCGCAACTTCTTTCATTTTTTCCGGGTTAAGATGATAATAGACTTCTCTTCCTTGCTGTGTTTGCTGAAGCAGTTCACATTCGGTAAGAATTTGTAAGTGTTTCGAAACCGTTGGTCGTGCAGTATCAAAGTTCCCGGCAATTGCGCCGGCTGTCATTGCATTTGAGGTTACCAATAAAAGAATTGCTCTTCTGGTTGGATCTGCAATGGCCTGGAAAACATCTCGTCGTAAGTTCATTATGTAGCTATTTGACTACAAATATATGTGTAGCTATTTAACTACGCAAATTTATTTTCGTAAAATCACGAATTTACTTTAGATACAGCTTTACTTTTTTCCGGATATCAACCCTATTGTGGTTAATAAAATCAAGATAATACAACGGATAAGGGCAGTTCCATTCCAACACGTCAAACTGCATGTCGATAATCGATCGATTGGGTAAATTTTTGATTTCATCAATTAAAAGAAATGCCAATTCACCTCGTGTTAACATTCTGTCTATTCCGCAAGCCGTAACTGAAGTTTCAGTTGAATCGGCAATTAAATCAATCAGAATTTTCTTGTTTAATGGAAACATTTTTTCTGCCAGGGAAAAATACCTGTCATGTACAATTTTACTGGATCTAACACTCCAATTAATGGAAGTCCCCTCACTCAATTCAACCAAAACAAGGCTATCCGGTAAGGTGTCTTTTGGTAAATCAGGAAATCTTGCTTGTGCAAAGCTTGTTGAACAAATCAACAGGACGAAAATGGGTAGGATTCTGGTCATTTGATCAATGATTTTTCTTCGGTGGTTTTCCGTCCATTAAAGAAATTACGCCGAGCTTTCCTTTGGCGTATTTCGTATTTCCGCTCAGAACAGAATAATAGATAGATGGGAACAAAACAATATTGGCCGCAATCCATTCCGGTTTTTGTTTCACCGTCATTTGCGTATGGTAGAATCTTCCGTCATATACAACAATGGAATTCGGGTCAACAGCTTTCTTTTCGTCTTTTGGTGTTTTCTCCGGGTTCACTTCCAACTCCAGGATTTTTCCCTTTCCGGTTGCCGGATCAAACGTGGCGTACTCCAAAACTTCTCTCAGCTCCATACCTTTCTTGCGCTTCTTCGGTTTCTTAACCGGCTCCGTTCCATACATCACATAGAACTTATTGAACTTGTAAATCACACGTACATCGGCAACATCCGTTCCTTCATAAGTTTTTGTGCGTTCTATGTTTCCTGTCCATGTAATCTTTCCATCTGCTGTAAATCGAATGGCGGAAACATTATTCTTCTCACAGAAATAATCCGTTTTATAGATGTTTTTTCCATCCATTCCGCTTCGGCTGGTAATTTCCGTGTAATTGTATTTACGGGTGAAGAACATGACTATGCTACCGTCTTCCATAGAAAAGATGTTCTCAATATCGAAACGCGTATTCAGTTCTTCTTCCGTCGGATTCTCCACCTTTTTCTTACGTCCACCTTTACTTTTCGGGAACAGTTTCTTTAAGGAAGTCCGTTCAAAATAAGAATAATTCAAAGGTGCATTGTACAACGAATCGCTGCTCAGATTTGCGTAGAAAATTCCCTGTTTGTCTATTCCGGTCGGATCTTTTTCCAAATCACCGAAAAAGCCTACAACACGAGCAGTTGAATCTGTAACTACGAAACTAAAATCAGTGATCGTCTTGTTTTCACCACGCATTTCTATACTTCCTTTTTGCTTTGAAGCAGGGTTAAGAATTGTCAGTACCAGGAAGGATTTGGCATCTGTTGGCTTCAGCAAACGAATCTCGTCACGTGAGAGTGCAACCGTTGAACGAATGTAGATATTTCCGTCTCTCCCCAATTCATAACCCGAAACCAAGCCATTTTGAACTTCCCCGCATTTTTGTGGCAGCTCAATTCTATTGGCTGCGGAAATTTCCATTCGGCTGTTCAGGTTGGCGTACTCAAACACCACATTACTGTCCTTTTTGTGTCGTTCGGAACCAACAATCAACTGACTCGTTTCCAGGTTCGAAAGGATTACAAACGACGGTAGTGCAAATTCGGATTGCTGGACATCGAAGGTTTGTGAAATGGAATACACTTTTTTAATTCCGGATTCCCGTTCCAAATCGACCTTAAAGGTTTCGGCATACAGTTCTTCGGTCTTAACAGAATCTGCATTGATCAGTTTCGTCCAGAATACAATAATTCTGTCGTCGAGAACGACCGTTTTGTAATAATGAAGCGTTTCAAACTGCTCTTTTGCTGCTTTGTTTTCAGGAAAACCTTTCAAGGGAATTGAAGCTTCCTCCGTCATGGTAAACTTGTTATAAGCAACCAGTTTTATCTTGTTGAACTTATTGATGGAAGTAGCGGCGTAATTGCTGTTCAACACATACATATAGCTGCTGTTCGCATTAATGTATCCTGAAAAGAAACCGTTTTTTCCGTTGGAATATTTCGTTTCTTCCGAGCAGTTGAACTCAAAATACTGCCCCTTCACCGATTGGAAAATCAGCAAAGCAACAACCAGAAGTGAAGCCTTCAACCCTATTTTAAATGAACAGATCATTCTTATTTTGGTGTTGCAATCAACTTAATTTCCACCTTGCGGTCCGCCTTCTTCATTTCTTCCGTGTACGAGCCTTTATGTATAGACTTCGTTTCCCCGTAATAGTAGATCGTAATGTTTTTCGCATCGAAACCATAATATTCAATCAGTTTTCGCTGCACGGTTTCAGCCCGTTTCTTAGAAAGGATAAGGTTATAATCCAACGAACCGTCCTTATCCGTATAACCGATCAGGATCATAGAGAACTTTCCATTTTTCGGGAAGGATTTCATAAAATCATCCAGGCTTTTCTGTTCTTCAGGAGTCAATGTGGCCTGGTCAACATCAAAGTAAACCGCATGGTTTTTCAATACTTTTCTTGACATCAAAAGACTGTCCATTTGTTCTTTTGAAGTGATCAACTGCGTTCTCGGATCAATTGTAGGATTGTCTTTTACCTGCTGCTGTGTATTGTTCGCATCTTTCTTGTCCTTTTCTTCCTGCAACTTGATTTTGTCGATATTATCTTTGGTAATCGGACATCCACCGTTATAAAGTGAACCGGGAACCTCAGGACATTTATCCAAAGAATCCAGAATTCCATCTCCATCTGTATCCAAACAACATCCTCTGATTTCGATAGGACAACCGTTGTTCAGTTCTATTCCAGGAACATCAGGACAACGGTCAGCCGCATCAATGACTCCATCCATGTCTCGGTCCGGACAACCATAGTGAATAGGCAATCCTTTTTCATTCGGACACATATCGTTCAAATCCACGATTCCGTCACCATCCGTATCAGGACAACCATGCGTTGAGCGCGGACCTTTGTCGTAAATACAATGATCTTCCTTGTCGATAATGCCGTCACCATCCGTATCCGGACAACCCTGGTATTCAGGTAATCCCGGATCGTAAGGACAATTGTCTCTTTCATCCGAGATCTTATCGTGATCCCTGTCATTAGGAACTTTGTACAAAACATTGTAGCTGATTCCGGCAAAGATGTTTCTTGTTAGAGAGGCCTTTTGTCCGTAAAGCAGCGAAACGTTGTTTGAACCGGCAAAGATCGAAACCTGTTTGTAGGCAAATCTTCCTGCAAAACCAACATAGAACTTTCCGTTCCCCATATGTGAGAACGGCATCATCACCGACCAATTTGCTCTTTCAACACGTGGTGTAAGCGTCTGGATAAAGAAATTAGCTGCCTTCGTTTTATCGTTTTTCAGCGATAACGGAATGGACATATTGTAACTTACATAAAAGTTTTTGATCACATTCATGTCGAAACTTGCATGGAGTGATGTCGGCATATTCATACGCATTTTGTATTCCTGCGTTCCGGTTTTTGTCCCCTGCGATTGAATGCTGTCCTGGATATAATTGATCGGGAATTTCAGAAAGGAATTCACATCCACCAATTCAGAAGCATTGATCGTTTGATTGGCAAGCGTAAAGTTGTAATAATCCGAACTGTCGTTGATGTATCGGATCCAGCCTATATCCGTGATCGATCCGGAGATTTTCCATTTGTATTTGTTGATGTCGTAACGAATATTTCTTTTCGCTCCATCCATTTCATAGTATTGCTTTTCGAAGTCTGGTCTGTATTCATAAGTAAAACCTAAGTCAAGTCCTAAACCGCGGTTTTTGTAGAACAACTGGTTTTTTCGCTCGGCACTTCCGAAATTGGCATCAAGATCAGTAATGTCCGCAGCTGTAGAGGACGTATCCGTAAAATTGATGGTTCCCCCGTTCACATTGAAATAAGAAGCATCTATTCCGTTGAGCAATTTCAAAGAAGCTCCCGCTTTCAAAAAGCTCGTTCCCCGATCAAAGATTACGCGTGCATAAGTGAAATTGTGTTCGGTAAAGTACATTTTCGTAATGTTGAATCCCGTAAGATCCTGAGGCTGATTCACAAAATTCGAATCGTAGTCGAAAACGGTGTTGTGTGACCAACCCGTAGGAATTCCACTAATGTGATCGAAGGTTCTGAAACGAAGTGAATAGGCAAGCGCATTCTGGTGGTTCAACTCGTATTTGATATTCAAAATATCGAAGTTAAGATAGGTTTTCTGATAACCCGGCTTGTCGGTTTCTTTGTATTTAGACCTTGTTCCGTAAGGTAAATAATCCTTCGACGCAAAATTCCCGATACGTGAATAATTGATATGCGAACTGATGGAAAACTTACTTTTTGAATCAACAATAGTTGACGGATTGTAGGAAGCCACGTATGAGTTTACGGAGTTATCCGTAACAATACTTGTAAAAGCCTGCTGTGCTCTTAAAGCATTAGAAATGATAAATAAAAGCGTTAATAAAAGAATTCTCATAATTGGAGTTTATGACGTTATAAGGCGGATGCTATCAAAGCAAAAGTAAGCAAATCTGACTGTTGTTCTGAAATATGTTTCAAAGCTGCAGAAGTAAACCTCACTTATTTGTTTAGCGCCAAAATGTACTTTTCTATATACAACTGCTTCTCCTTCAATTTGTATTGCTGGATGTACCTTGGATGTTCGAGAATGGTCAGTTTATCGAAAAGTTTGGCTTCCTCGCTTAGTTTGCTGATGAAAAGGGCATTTTTCTTTCCCAGTACAAACACTTCCGAAGTATCAAGTCCTAAACTGATATGCTTTTTCAGGGATTCTATCATAAAACCTCTCACCATCTCAAAAAGTTGGGGATCATCGTAATAATTAGCGTTCAACCATTGGCTCTTTGCATTCCTTCGAATAATTGCCAGGGGAAAAGGGGAATTGATGTAGACGCTTTTATAGAATGCGTCTGCCCCACCAAAATCGGCTATCATATCATACATAAAAACCGAAGAAATTTCATGTGTGTATGCAGATTTCATTTCAATTCCGCATACACTTTTCAGTCGTTTGGTATCTGTGAAAGGAACCCCGGTAACTCCAGCTCCATGCCGGCTCGGATTGATTCCGATCATGAACTTGCGCCGATTATTATCGTTGTAATATTTATGATAGAACTGCTGCATCACATCCAGGGTCTCCGGATTATCAAGATATGGATTCATCACCTGGAAATCGGGCGGTAGCTGGCCTGCATAATTCAATTGTTTGTTGAATGCTATGACCTTATCCGCAAAGGTTTTACTGGACACTTCTTCCATAGGTTTTGTACAAAAATATTAAGCCATTTCTTTAAGCTCAAATAATCAGCAGAATATTCTGCAATTCGTTAACAAGAAATTTTGCCCGGGGAAATCGTCCTAAACCAAAAATAGAAACGGGTTTAATCTGCTATTTTACACATATAATGCGGGCTTTTGCAAATGTTTTTGATTGTTCGGAATGTCCACCAGGATTGTCATACATTAGCTTTTGCTAATGGGTGTTAGGAACTAAATTCAAAATAAAATGGGACTGATATATACAGCAGTAGTACTTTTTTCGCTAGCGGCGATATTGGGCCTTTACCTGATAAGTTTAGTACTTCAGAACAAGCAAACGCCAAAGGGTATTGCACTTATCCATGGTTTTTTCGCTGCAACGGCTTTGATCCTGGTGATCGTTCATGCTGTTGTTAACAATGTTGATCTTATACAAATCATTGTTCTTTTTGCAATTGCCGCACTCGGTGGTTTTGTTCTCTTTGCTCGTGATGTTATGGGTAAATCTTTGCCCAAGTCTCTTGCCGTAGCTCACGGATTACTAGCAGTTTCAGGATTTGTTTTCTTACTGATGTACGCTTTTTGGAAATAAGATCCTGAAAAAGATACATGTGAAAAATGTAATTATTCGCTTTGAATTGTATAACGAAAGGTCTGTCACAACTCCATAAATTGGTGTAAAATGACAGAAATTATGAAGGTATACAATAAATCTACTTTGATCGGCACATTAGCCATTGGAGTAATCGCGTTATCAGCGTGTAAAGAAATTTATAGATGCGGGGAACCGATTCCAGAAAAACGGAAAGGTGGAAAACGCGTTGAAGCATTAACGATAGAACGGGATTCGCTATGTCTTGCACTTTCTGATGAAAAAGCAACAACTGCGAAATTAACTATGGATAACCGCGCTCTTCAAAACCGATTGTCGGGACAGGAAAATATTAACGAAAACCAGGCGGACCAATTGGACATGAAGAACAAAGATCTTCAGAACAAGGAACGTATGCTTCGTGAAATGCAGGCGATTATTGCGCGACAAGCTGAAGCGGCTCAACGCTTGAATGCCACTTTGCGCGACGCACTTGTAGGGTTCAACTCTGACGAGTTAACAATGGAAATCCGTGACGGTAAGGTATATGTTTCCATGTCAGACAAATTACTTTTTAAATCGGGATCAGCTAATGTTGAACCAAAAGGAATTGAAGCGTTAAGAGCACTTGCGGATGTACTGAACAAAAATCCGGACATCCAGATTCTTGTTGAAGGTCATACTGACAATGTGCCTATCAAAACTGCAGTTTACAAAGACAATTGGGATCTGAGTGTTGCTCGTGCAACGGCCATTACAAGATTACTGAATTCAACTTATAATGTTGCAGCAACACGTATGACGGCTTCGGGTCGCGGAGAGTATTATCCAAGAGCATCGAACGACACACAGGAAGGGAAAGCAATGAACAGACGTACAGAAATCATTCTTTCTCCGAAACTTGACGAGATTATGAATTTACTAAACACAAGCAGTGGTAATTAAGCTTTAAGCTGATTTAAACTGCTGAGCGCATGCTGCCCAAGACAGCATGCGTTTTTTTATGTCCTATAAAGCTATCCGCACATATTGATCTGCAAGATAATAAATGAACCATTTTCCTAGTGCCACAGAACTAGTCACCACCAATCTATTGGCAAAACTTACTCATGGCTGTATAAATGGATATCATGACATACAGTAATAAAAAAAGGAGCATCCTTCGTATGACTCCTCTCACTTCCTCTTTTTTCAGTTTTGACTAACGCGGCAATAAACCTTTCAAACCCTGATCTGTCTTTCAACATCACCTGAACGTGGCAGACTTTAAAAACAGTATGGTCTTTCTAGCGGGATTTCATGGAACACGCTGATGATTTTTAAATAAAACACTTAACAGGAAAGCATAAAAAAAGAGGAGCATACTGTGATGACTCCTCTTGTTATCCGGTTTTATCAGTTCCGCCTAACTCAGCAAATAAACCCACTAAACTTGCCAGGTTAGGCGGAACTTTTTATAAAACCCGAGATTATTTCTTGATAAACTGCTTAACAGCAACTGCGTTCGTTGAAACGTTCGTTATTTTCAATAAATAAACGCCATCGCTTAAACCGGACACATCCATCTGATTGTTACCTAAGTCGGCAGCATCATAACTTCTTCCTGTAGCATCCATTACCTGGTAAACCCATTGATCACCATTCGCGGCATCATAACCGATGTTCACCACATCAGTACACGGATTCGGGTACAAACTAATGGTCAATACGTCCGCTTCGTCTACAATCAATTCCGCATCTTCATCGGCTACAGCAAACGGACTTAAACTTGTAAGCCCTGTACGATCAATTTCATAAGTACTGTTCATTCCGGAAGTTGCCCCACTTGTTGACTCACTATCCCAGTTTCCGCCTGAATAATGCGAAATATATGCATTCGTGCGGTCGAAGCTGTTCACTTCAGAACCAACCATCCAGCCCAATTTAAGATTCATATTCACATTTGCTGCGTCAGACTCAACCAACCAGGTTCTATCCACCACACTTTCCGTCATTGCGCTGTTGAATCCCGCATATTGGGTTCCACCGACAAACACTCCGTCAAAAGCCTTTACCTTGAACATAGTTGAAGTTCCACCTGCCTGCTGTTGAATACTCGCAGGTGAGTAGTTCTCTTCCGTTCCCACCGGGAAAACTTTGTACGGCTGGGACGCAAGAATGTACATTTCCAGTTTACCGTTCCACGGTGTCATGATATATCTTGTGTTACTATAACCCGTAATATCGGCGTTCTCTTCGATGATAAGATTGTGGTTAGTTAACATGATACTACCATTGATCATCGAAAGTTCGTCATGAATATGCAGTACAGAACCCAACACAATGTTGCCTGTTGTTACATCAACCGAAAGTTGTTCCAGGTTTTGGTCTGCATTGTCAAACCAAATGGTATCATCGGCAGTAGTTGTAATGTTCAGGTAAAGATCAGAAGCTTCATTTCCGATGATAGGTGTTGTTTGTTCGAATGTTCCGTTCAACGTCAGGTTATTCCCGTTAAGGTTCAAACTTCCGCTTTCCAGGTCGAGTTCTCCGTTAACGGTTACATCATCGTCCATAACCAGCTGCCCGGTTGGAATATTCAATTCAACATCATTCAATCCTGATCCTGTGATTTCTTCTCCGGTTGTTACGGTTCCATCACCCATGTATATTACATCATAAGAATTCGTTCCGACAAAAGTTCCCCCATTTCCCTGGAGTTCGCCATTCATCACGCGGATCGTACTTCCCGTGTTCATTGTTAAGGTAGCCCCACTTTCAATATTTAAGGTTCCGTCATGCAATTGCAATTCTCCGGCAATATTCAAGGAGCTTTCCAGTTCAATAGACCCGGTTCCCTGGTAATCAATAGAAAACTCGTCAACCGAAGAACCGGCCGTAAATACCAACCCTGAGTTCAGGTCATTGCTCGTTTCAATCTTTAAGTTAGAAGCTGCAACTGTAGTTAATGCCGCTCCTGATTGAATATTCATGCTTCCATTGATTTCCAGATCGTTCGCAGCAACGTTCAGTATTCCCATATTCACTTTCAGGTCTCCGTTTACCGTTAGATCACTACCCATTGTTAGGATGGCATTATTGTCATCCAGGCTAATATCTATGTTTTCCAAGGTCATAGAATTGATCTCAATTCCTGTAGTTTTTGAACCACCTGTATAACGCACATGGTAAACGCCGCTTGCATTAAAAACACCACCCGAAGAGGCTAATGAACCGTCGTTTCGAACAATTACACCGTCCTCATCTATAGTCAGGTTCGCACCGGTATTCAAGGTAACTGAACCATCATCAAGGATCAATGAATCTGCAACTGAAACCTGTGATGTCATCACAAGAACTGCCCCGGAATTCATGAACGTATTTGCCGTAAGTTCTCCGGAATGGGTATAGCTTGTAAGCAAACCGCTAAACATAATTCGATGAACATCAATATCACCGCTTCCGTTGAACGTTCCAAGTTCAATTGACAACCAGTTATTGGTAGAGCTGGTAAGCGTTCCGTCTACCGTGAATGAATTTAATAAGCCTGAAAAAGTTACGTCCGTATTCAGGTTTACTTCTATTCCTGAAGGAATGATAATATCCTGGTTATTGACATCGCCCGAAGGTGCAACGCCGCCCCAGGTTGCAGCACTTGTCCAGTCGCCGCTAGCAACTGCAGTAAATGCCCATGATTTGTTTGTAAACATGGTTGAAAAAAGTGCAACCACTAATCCCAATTTAAATAAATGTGTTTTCATATAACTGAATTTTAATTTATACTAACTCGTAATAACCAAAATTCAAAACATTGACCTCTTGAACTGTTACATATTGAAAACGATAGTTACATAATTCACGGATGTTTAGGTAATTAACCTTTCTGTGGGTTATCTTTGATTCACTTCCCGACCTTCTTTTCTAAAAGAATCTTAAAACTCCCAGTCAGCCCCAACTGCCTTTCTTAACTTTAAGAACCAGGTGGAAGATCATCTGCAAACGTTAATAAGAACCAAAATTTACAACATGGAAACAGGAAATGAAAATAAAGCACGGAACACCGACAGCCGCGATTCTGCAGCTAATAAGATGACGAAAGGGGTAAATAAGGTTGAAAGTACGAATGACACCAAAGAAGGTGATACTTCCAAAACAACAGCCGGTCCGGAACTAAGCGAAGAGCTGCGTAAAGTAGCTGCTAAATATGATGAATCGGATTACCGTCATTGGATTCCGTTATTGATAGCCGATAAGATTGGAAAGATCGAAGAAATCCTTGAAGACCTGGCACCGGAGAACAATATTCTCGATTCTATAGTTGAATTCGGTAGAAATACAGACTGGAAGTCGGATAAGAAAGACATCATTAAGAAAGCGGCTTCAACAATTGGTGCAGCCTCATTCGATGCTGTTACCACGGTTATTTCAAGGAAAATAAAAGACCAGGACGAGAAGAAATCATAAAGTAGATTTCAATCATTTGATGAAGATACGGTCTGTCTAAGGCGGACTGATTTAAAACAGCAAAATCCCGTGAATTCAGAACAGGATACAAAATAAAACCGAATCATACTAAAAAAGGCTATCCGAATTCGGATAGCCTTTTCTTCAAAATTTAAAAGTATTCGCGATTATTTCGTAACTACCACATTGAAGTGAGTAGCTGTTCCATTTGCGAAGTCGATGTTGAATACATAAGATCCAGCATTCATTCCAGCAACGTTAGTAGTAAACTTACCACCTTCAACTGTAATTTCTTGTGTAGCTACTGTACGTCCAGCCATATCAGTAATTCTCAAAGTCCCTTTTCCGTTAGCGTTCACTTTAACAGTGATCACATCTTTTGTAGGGTTTGGATAAGCTGTAGACTCAACAGAAGTTTCGCTTACATTCAAGTCTTCTCCTACATTGATCACGATAGATCCTGCGATACCAAATCCGTTAGGGTTGTAGTTTGCAGCATCAGGTCCTGTTTTGATAGGGAAACGTGGAATATTGTTCTCAGCGATGTTGAAATCATAAATGGACTTCGTATCCATTGCGTGGTAGATTTCGTTTGTATAAGAAACGATACAAGCCAGGTAATTTTGGCCATCCTGGAATTGGTAAACATCATCAAAAGGAATGAATACTGTTTGCTCTTCCATACCAGCCTCAAATGCTACATCTCCCTGAGCAACCGCGTTCAATGAAGTAAATGTTGCGTCATCCGCGCTTGTCCAGGCATCGTCCCACTCGAAAATGTACCCTTCGATAATTTGATCTTCGATATCAATAGTTGCTGTATCAGCTACACCAACTGTGATACCACCGTACCACAATCCGTCAGTTCTCAAACGGCTCGCATTCGGATCTCTGAACAATATACAGCTTTGGAATTCACCAGTAGGCAAAGTAGAAGCACGGTAGTAACCGTCTTTTGCAACATCACCTGCACCGTCCAGGCGCGCATAAGAGTAAGTAGAATCCGTTAAGAAGAAATTGCTTGTTGAAATGTTATCAACTGCAGCCTCATCAGCAACGCTCAATGCAAGATCATAGTTAATGATGTACTCACCAGTTGTATATGTTGGCATAGAGAAGTCGGGGAAGCTAATGTATACAGAGTCACCTGCAACCAAGTCAAATGTAGCAGAAACCTCATTGTAAACCTCAGTTCCATGATCAACTGTAGCTGTTACAGTAGCACCTGTTTGATCCAAGGCACCGTAGTTGTAAACCCATGTTCCAACCGGAATAGACAATTCAGTATCATCCTGCGCCAAAGCTAACGGGAAAGATCCGAAATCAGCACGCAAAGTGCTATTGTCGAAGATAGACAAGTCATTGTCAAACAATCCTGTTTTATCACCAATGAAAGCAATAACGTCATCACCTCCGTCAATAGTGTTCATAATAGAAACTCCTGTAGAAAGGCCAACCATAATTACAGGAATGGTAACCGATGCTCCGTTCGCACCTGCAGCCATACCTGCAACCTGCTCTTCACGATTAACGATGATAACAGCAACGGCTCCAGCTTGTTGTGCGTTGTATGCTTTCAATCCGAATTCACATGCACCGTTGTTTGGGTTATTTGTACCATCACCACGGAATACTACAGCAATTTTTCCTGCCAAACTTCCTGCAGGGGCAGAGTTACATCCATTTGCAGATACAGGATTTCCCTGAGCGTTAACACCAGTAGAAACACCGTCGTCATACAACTGAACAGTATCCAATACATAAACACCATTTAAGCTGGCAAGTCCCCAACCGGTTCCGGCTGGCTCAAATTCATAGAAATCAGCGATAGCCGCTGGTTCTTCTACCTGGAAGATAATCTGAGCCTTCGACACAAAGCCAAGACCCACTACACCCAGGGTGAGTAAAAGTTTTTTCATAACATAAGTAAATTAAAGACATGGCTAATTTAAGGAAAGTTTATGAAATCAAAAAATTTGTTAACGTTTTAGGAAATGAGAATGTAATTAACTGTAGGTTAGCCCCATAATAAAGCGATATAATTCCTTTGTGAGAGGGCATATACTTCTGAGGAATCAGAAAGAGTTAGCAACAATTCGGGTTTCTTCATTGATTTCAGAATTTCCCTCGAAATTCCATACAAGAAAACAGAATAATCAGAAAACCGTTATCTTTCTTTCATGAAACTAGCGGTTTTTTCTTTTTGTTTTGTCCTGGGTCACAGCCTTTTTGCACAAACCACCATTCCTGTAACCAATAAATTACAGCCTCAATTGATCAACTATTCCAATGGTGAAGAAATTGAGCTCAACAGGAAACTGGAAATTGGTGTTACCCTTCCCGCAAATGTGCAGGAGAAGATCAATAATTTCCTCAAAAAAGTAGAAACGGATAAAAGCGAAAAACTAAATCCTTTCCTGGAATGGGAAGTGGATGTTGAATATACCTTCACTCATGCAGAATCAGGATTTGTGCAACCTCTTGATGCTTTCTTTTTTGTGGATTATGACCGCAATATGCGCAAGAACGATTGGGTAGAACTAACGACAAAAGATCCTTTCCGGGCACGGTTTTGTCCTACCAAAACTGGTGAATGGATCTACACGGCTGTGTTGAAAGTAAACGGAAAGCAAGTAGCAACATCTGACAAAATGCGGTTTACGGTTGTTGATAAAGGAGCTCACGGATTTACCAAAGTACATCCTAATAAACGCAATATCGAACTGGACAAGAGGATAATTATCCCTATCGGACACAACTTAGTTGCACCAGTAAATGGTGTTGACACTTATTCTGCCGACCCGAAAAAAACCAATAAAGCCGCAAAACCGGATGATTGGGTGCGTTATCACAAAGATTTGAGTGACTACAATAAATTGGGCGGGCACTATTTCCGCGTGGTGCAAACAGCATGGTCAAGCCTCATTGAATTCGAGGAAAAGGGGAACTATTACGATCGTCTGCATTATGCCTGGGAACAGGATAAGGTACTGGATTTTTGTGACCAAAACGGAATGATGATCAATTTCAATTTCCTGTTCCAGGAGCCTATGATGAATTTTGGTCAGTACCACACCGCCATTTGGGATTGGAGTCATTACGGGATTGAACAGGACTTGAAAACTTACACCTATTATCCTCAGGATCCCTACCCCGCATACTGTTACAATGATTCTATGGGTAAGCAGCCGCACCAGATGTTCACGGAAGAAGATGACCTGAAATACCACGAACAGCGCATGCGTTATTATATTTCCCGTTACGGGTATTCAACAAGCATCATGATGTTCGAATTCTTAAGTGAATCATGGCATTTGGATCAATATTACCCGGGAGAATCTTTCGAAATGCTGGACGATGAACAAGGAAAGATCGTTCGTGAAGCCTTATTGAACTACAACAAAAGAATGGCAGAGTATATCAAGATCAATATGCAGCACAAGGACCATCTGATTGGTCTTCATGCATACGACAACAAAATCCATTGGCAAAATCCTGTGGCTATGCAGATCCTTGACCCAAGCGGTGAGTTGGAAATTATTGATGTTGTTGGTTTCAGTACGTATAAAAATGAGCCACAACGTTTGGTCATTACCAAAAACGAAAGAGGAACACAGGTAGATGAAAATGAGAACTCATTCTATAAAAAGAACACCGAATTTTGGGCTGCCTATGGAAAACCTGTAATGCATTTTGAGCAAGGTTCGGTTTCGGATGCTATTGGGGCAAATGAAGCTTCCAATTTTACGCCACACAATATTGATGTAAGAACGATTGGTTTTACAGGTTGTACAGGTTTGTTTGCCTGGGAAGGGATGATCCAGGATGAAAACCGGGATACACGAATTTCCTGGCCGGCTACTGTGATTGCCGAAAAATGGATGAACAGCGATGCTGTTGCAAGGGTGCTTGGTAACACGAATGGGAACTGGATTCAGGGACGACAAGCCGAGAAACATACCAGAAGTGTGAGAAAGGCTACCAAAGAAACGGAATACTATATTGCGGGTGATAAGAAAAGTGCCACAGGTTATGTATTAAACAGAACATATAATTCGTATACCATGTCGAAGAGCGAGGAGATCAAAAAGCTGCAGCAAAACCCGACAGCTCCTTTTGATACGTTGACAACTATTTCCTGGGACCAGGGAAGAAAACCGCTCTATGTTTCGGAGTTACTTCCGAAAACGAATTATACCGTTACCTGGTACGACTGGACAACTTTGGAAGAACTTGGAAACCAGACATTGAGAACAAGCAGAAAAGGAGAGTTCCTGCTGCAATTCCCTGAGCTGACCCTGATACCTGATAAATTGATGCGTCCCATGGTATGGTACGTTCTGAACGTTTCTGAGTAGCTTTTCACCGCATGTTTGTTCATACTCCGCAAGTTAGGTAATAGGAGTCGTTACTTAAATCTAGATTTTTTTAATATTTATTTTCTCTTTATTCCAACAAGGGATTCCGGGATTCGGGGCTCTTCTTTTCTGATATGTCAATTTGTTTTGTGATTTAAGTTCCCTAATTTGTTCACTTAATTTAAACTTAATCACAATGAACAAAAAAGTCACTTTTTTGATCGCGTCGTTATTGACAATGAACGCGTATTCCCAAAACACATTTCCAGCAACAGGAACAGTAGGAATCGGAACAAGTACTCCAAATGCTGGGTTTAACGCCCAGATTCATGGAACAACTGCGTACACCAACCTCACAACTTATTACACCGATTGGGAAGGTGTTCAGTATGGTACAGTTGCTGGCTCAAGTCAGGGAATTACCTCACGGCTTGGATTTACGAATACTACTTGTGGGAGTACAGGTACAGACGGTACCATTCTTCGACAGAGCGGGTATGATTTCGTAATTGATAACCTGGAAAAAAGAACCACTATTCTTCAATCAAACAGAGCTTTTTTAAAAGTTGACGGTGTTTACAATCGTGTCAATGTCGGGGAAGGGACACACAATTCGTCTTCAGCAGCTGCTTTCAACGTGTATACACCTTATGATAACGGAATCAGCGTAGAAACAAACTATGCCAATATGTATGGTTTGAAGATCAAGGTAAAGTACGATAGTGAGTTTGCTACAAAAATTTACGGTACGAGTGCTTCCACATTAAGTTTCGCTACACTCGGGAGTGGAAAAACGACCATTTACAACAATGCGATTGGGGTGACAAACACGGCTTTTTCCATCAACAACGCTTCTACGGAATACTTCTCGTTGAAAGGAAATGGTGCTTTAGCAATTAACTCTTCACAGGTCGCTACACTTGCTACGCCGGTTATTTCAGTAAGCAACGGTGCATCCCCGACGTTCACAGTTTATAAAAGTGGTGAAATACAATGTGTTTTGAACTCTACAACCGGAACAGATAAAGTCTTTACTTTCTCGAATTCATCCAATCAGAAATTGCTTCAGTTAACGAATGATGGATTACTTAGATCCCGCGGTATTAAGGTCGATGCGGTTGGATGGGCAGATTATGTCTTTGAAGATGATTACCAGTTAAGAAGTTTAGCAGAAGTAAAAGAATATATTGATACCAACGGACATCTACCTGAAGTTCCATCTACATCTGAGGTTACTGAAACAGGAATGGATGTTGCAGCGATGAATGCGTTGCTCTTGAAGAAAGTGGAAGAGTTGACACTTTATTTGATTAATCAGAATATCCAATTGGAAAAATTGGAGACCGAGCTCGAGGAATTGAAAGCTGGAAAATGAGACTGTGAATTACAGCATTATTGTTAACAACTTAAAATATATGTAATGAAACAGTTATTTATTGTTCTGCTATTTCCGTTTGTGATATGGGAGTATGCACACTCACAATGTTTTGATGACCAACTTACAGTAATAAGTGATCCAGTACCTTGTGATGACAGGGCTTGGGTTATGTATTTTGAAGATAACTTCGATGATCCGGTTCTGGAGCCTTCAAAATGGATCTATCCTTACCAATGTGTTTTAGCAGGATTTGATTTCGCCCAAAACGGTACAAAACAGTGGTATGCGAATACTGGTGCTCCTCCTTACACAGGTTCAGTACCGCAATTACCTATTTCAAATAACATTACAACAGAGAATGGACATTTGAAAATAATTGCCAGAAGGGAAAGTACCCCAATTCAGGGAACTTATGTTACTGGCTGGGAAAATAACAATCCTAGTTCAACAGCAACTTCTACTTTCCACTATTCTTCTGGATGGATTGAATCTAAAAGGGATATGGGCTTTGGTTATTATGAAGCGATGTGTTGGATCCCGTCCGGAAAGGGTTTATGGCCAGCATTTTGGCTGTTTGATCAAGACAGCGAAGGATATAGATATGAGATTGACATTTTTGAATTTTGGAATGAATTTAATTGTCAAGGTATTTATAAACCCGACAGAAATCAAAAGAACCCACATTGGACAATCCATGGTGGGAAAGTCGCTCCAGATTCTCAATGTGGTGATGATCTACACGGTTGCTTTGGTTTATGGGAAGATGAAGCGATGGATTTTAGTCTTCAACCTCACAAATTCGCATTGGAATGGGACTACTATAAAATAGTGTGGTATGTCGATGGCGCAGCATTGCATTGGATTTACAGATTTAACACACGAACAATGCCGAGTCAAAACATTGATTGTAATTCAATCGAAGATGGAGACATCTTAATGATCAATGAGTCTTGGCCTTTTACAGATGAGATGCAGGTTCGTTTTAATCTAGGAATTCAATATGGCAACGGTAATGAACCCGAACCTTCTGATGAGTTCCCAAAGGTGATGGATATCGACTATTTTCGATACTATAAGAAGGGGCCTTGTTTGCAGAACTTAACTTTGTCCGGAAATCTAAACCTCAGTTCAACTAAATGGAATACTATTATGGGAAATAATGTGACAATCCTGGATGATGCAGTTATTCCAAACGGTTACCAGCTTGAAGTTGTTGCTGCAAACACATTGAATCTTGGCTCTTTTACCGCACCAATAGGAACAGAGTTCTCCGCTCATATCGATCCAGGTTACTGTGATATAAGTCAATTACAAATACCAATCTTTGAATCGGACAATACCACGTTGAAACAAGAAGATAATGGATCTCCAGGGGTTGCTGATGTTTCAACTTCTACTGGAATAAAAGCGTATCCAAATCCTGCAAGTGATCTTTTCAACATTGAAGTTCCTTCTGAATGGAATGGAATCAATTCAATCGAAATCAGAGATATTGAGGGAAGTTTGATGTTAAAAAAGAATTACGAAACAAATGGATTAATTGAATTGGACATCAAAAATTTAGCAATTGGATCATATCTCGTTAAGGTTTCGAATAAGACAACTGGGCAAATGTTTTTAACACGCTTTACAAAAGCAAATTAAAAAACTAAACCAAAAAACCCTCAGTAAACAATTACTGAGGGTCTCTTTTATTAAGCAATTGATCTTACTCTTCTGTCAACATCGCAGAGAAATATTCTCTGTTCATGCGTGCAATATTTTCTAACGAAATTTCTTTCGGACATTCAACCGCACAAGCACCTGTGTTTGTACAGTTTCCGAATCCTTCTTCGTCCATCTGCTTCACCATGTTCAATACACGTTGTTTACGCTCAACCTGACCTTGCGGTAACAATGCCATTTGTGAAACCTTAGCCGAAACGAACAACATTGCTGATGCATTTTTACATGATGCAACACAAGCTCCACATCCGATACAAGTTGCAGCTTCGAATGCTTTGTCCGCATCTGCCTTTCCGATAGGAATTGCATTTGCATCCATGGTTCTACCTGAAGTATTCACGGAAACAAACCCTCCGGCTTGCTGAATACGGTCAAATGAAGTTCTGTCAACAACCAAATCCTTGATCACAGGGAATGCTTTTGCTCTCCACGGCTCAACGTAAATCGTCTCTCCGTCCTTGAACTTACGCATGTGCAACTGACAAGTTGTAACCGCTCTATCCGGTCCGTGAGCTTCACCGTTGATATATAAAGAACACATTCCACAGATTCCTTCACGACAGTCGTGATCGAAAGCTACAGGCTCTTTACGTTCGTTCACCAATTGTTCGTTCAACTGATCAAGCATTTCAAGGAAAGAACTGTCAGTAGAAACGTTATCCAATCTGTATGTTTCCATACTTCCTTTCGAATTCGCGTTCTTTTGACGCCAAATCTTCAGGTTAATATTTATTGTTTTTGATGCCATCTTTCAATAATTTTCTGTTTGTAAGGGCGAACCGATTACTTATAATTTCTTGCTGCAATTTTAATATACTCGTAGTTCAACACTTCCTTATGCAGCTCGGATTGGTTAATATCCATTCCTTTGTATTCCCATGCTCCAACGAAGTTAAAGTTCTCATCGTCACGCAATGTCTCACCTTCAGCATCCTGGTATTCCTCACGGAAGTGACCACCGCATGATTCCTTACGCTGCAAAGCGTCGCGAGCCATCAACTGCCCCAATTCAATGAAGTCGGCTACGCGCAGTGCCTTCTCCAGTTCCGGGTTCAATTCGTTTGCGTCACCCGGTACAAAAACATCTTTATAGAATTCGTCTCTTAACGTAGCAATTTCTTCAATGGCTTCCAATAATCCTTTTTCGTTACGTGCCATTCCAACTTTGTTCCACATAATCAATCCCAAACGTTTGTGGAAATGATCAACGGTTTTTGTTCCGTTGTTGTTCATGAATGCGTTGATCTGATCCTTAACCGCTTTTTCCGCTTCATCGAATTCAGGGGAATCTGTAGGGATTTTTCCTGTACGAATATCACTTGCCAGGTAATCAGAAACAGTGTAAGGCAGTACGAAATATCCGTCGGCCAAACCTTGCATTAGTGCCGAAGCACCCAAGCGGTTAGCACCGTGATCAGAGAAATTCGCTTCTCCTGCCACGAAACATCCCGGGATAGTTGACTGCAAGTTGTAATCAACCCAGACACCACCCATTGTGTAGTGAACCGCAGGATAAATCTTCATTGGCGTTTCGTACGGATTTTCATCGGTAATTTTCTCATACATCTGGAACAAGTTCCCGTATTTCTCCTCCACCCATGCTTTTCCTAAAGCCATGATTTTCTCATCAGAAGGATTGTGATCACCCTCAGCGAATGCCGCTTGTTTTCCTTTTGCTTTGATCTCGGAAGAGAAATCAAGGTAAACTCCTTCTTTCGTATCGTTTGCTTCAATTCCGAAACCTGCATCACAACGCTCTTTTGCAGCTCTTGATGCAACGTCACGCGGAACAAGGTTACCGAAAGCAGGGTAACGACGCTCTAAGTAATAATCTCTATCTTCTTCAGCAATATCCGTTGGCTTTAAACGGCCTTCGCGAATTGCTTCAGCATCTTCTATTTTCTTCGGAACCCAAATACGTCCTGAGTTACGTAAAGACTCAGACATCAGGGTTAATTTCGACTGGTTTGTTCCGTGAACCGGAATACATGTAGGGTGAATTTGCACGTAACAAGGGTTAGCAAAGAATGCACCTCTTCTGTGGGCTTTCCATGCAGCTGTTACGTTAGAACCCATTGCATTTGTAGAAAGGAAATAAACGTTTCCGTATCCACCTGTACAAAGGATAACTGCGTGTGCAGAATGACGCTCAATTTCTCCGGTAATCAGGTTACGGGCAATAATCCCACGAGCCTTTCCGTCCACTTTCACCAAATCAAGCATTTCGTGACGGTTGTACATTTGTACACGTCCCAAACCAATTTGACGGGAAAGCGCCGAGTAAGCACCTAACAATAATTGTTGTCCTGTTTGTCCTGCCGCATAAAATGTACGTTGAACCTGTGTACCACCGAACGAACGGTTGTCAAGCAAGCCGCCATAATCGCGTGCAAAAGGAACACCCTGTGCAACACACTGGTCGATGATGTTTCCTGAAACTTCAGCCAAACGGTGAACGTTAGCTTCACGTGCACGGTAGTCACCACCTTTAATCGTATCGTAGAACAAACGGAAAATCGAGTCACCGTCGTTTTGATAATTTTTTGCTGCGTTGATACCACCTTGTGCTGCAATAGAGTGTGCTCTTCTCGGTGAATCCTGGAAACAGAACGCTTTCACGTTGTATCCCATTTCTCCGAAAGAAGCCGCTGCAGAAGCTCCGGCCAAACCTGTTCCAACAATGATGATGTCGATTTTCGGGCGGTTGTTTGGTGCAACCAATCTTAAATGATCTTTATAATCTGTCCACTTACTTGAAATGTGGCCTTCTGGTATTTTAGAATCTAGAATAGACATAGTATTTCGTATCAAGTGTTATTTATTCATGAAGATGAGAACCGGAATGATCGCGAACGCTGCCGGAACCAAAATAGCGAAAGCTTTTCCTACAAAGTTAATCAGCCCGTTATATCGAACGTGGTTCAATCCAAGAGACTGGAACGCCGAACCGAACCCGTGCCACAAGTGGAAACCAAGAACGATCATGGAGATCACATAACCAATAACCGCCCAAAGTGCTAGCTCGTTTGTTGGCTGACCTTGCTGGCTCTGACCGAAGAAGTTCATTACAACAGTGTGTAAATCTTTATAACCTTCTGCGTACTGCAATTTTGACGTTTTATCGATCAAATGTGTATGGTCTTTAACTTCAAAACGCTGCGCTTCTTTAAGCGTAGGGGAAATTCCCGCAATCTGTCCGCCTTTGTAAACCAGGTAGGTTTTTTCAGGAGCAAAGTATCCGTAATCTTCAACGTACTTTCCATCAGTTGTAAGATAATAGCTAACCTCAATATCTCCCATAATAGGCTCCTGGGTCATTGGATTCTGACCAACCGGAACAGACATTGTTTTTGATAAAGTATGCAATGGAACCGTTTGAGCAACTTTTTGCTTGTACCAGAAATTTGCCATGTGGGTACAGATAAACACCAAAACAACAGTTCCTAAGATCGCCATGTAACGCGACGGCATTGTTGAGTTTGCTCCGGGATTATTATAAGCATAATTAACCGGACGGGCTTTCTTATTTTGAACTGCTAAATACAATCCAAAGAATGCGTGGAAAAGAATGGAGGCATAAGTGATATACGCCAAAATCACAATAAAAATATTGTGTCCCATGAAGTAAGCATATTCGTTGAATGCTCTTCTTCCTTCTTCGCCTGTTTTTGTGATCAATTGAAGGTTTCCTAATAAGTGTCCGACAAGGAACGTAATCAGGAATAAACCTGTTAAAGCCATCCAGTATTTCCTTGCTAAGGACGACTTGAATCTGTCTAGTTTACCCATTTTATCGTATAAAATTTTGTTACGCAAATTTAAGGGCTAAACGCATAGCAATTACTACCGAATCTTATTTAGATTCAATTTAGATAGGAATTTGAGAATAGAAGAATGCATGGACAATAAACGTACTGAAAACCAACAGTTTGTTTTAATTATCAGGTCAAATTCATCTCAATTAATGCGATCCTTCAGAAGTATCCAGGGAAACACCTTGTTTCTTCAGAAGACGATTTACATAAACTGCGAAGAACAGGATATATGCGAAACAAATAGCGCCAACGATAAATGAAGGCTGGATTCCAATAATGTCTGAAAGCTTTCCCTGAAGCGGTGGAATTAGCGCACCACCAAGAATCATCATTACCAAAAATCCTGATCCTTGCGCCTGGTATTTTCCTAAGCCCGCCAAAGAAAGTGAGAAAATGCATGGCCACATGATGGAACAGAACAATCCTGCACTTAAAAACGCATAAACAGAGATCATTCCGGAAGTTAATAGTCCGATCACCAACGCGGTTAACCCAAGGAAACCAAAAACGCTTAGAGAAAGTGCGGGTTTGTCATTAGTAACCAGAAATGCCACAAGCTGAACGGCAACACACAGAATGTACCATTTCAACGGCGCAACATTGTATCCTGCCAAAACGGAAATTCCCAAAATAATCCCAAAAGCAATTAGAGGTAAAATGAATTTCAACAGATTCTTAGTCGCTTTTGAAAGGCTGAAAGCATTGATTGCTCCCGACCAGCGACCGATCATCAAACTTCCCCAGTACATGGAAATGAATGGAGTAATTTGAGAAGAAGAATATCTACCGAAGTCTTTTTGTTTCAATAATTCACCAAGATTACTTCCAACCGCAACTTCAACCCCAACATAAACCAGGATGGCAATCATCCCCAAACTAAGCTGTGGGTATTTCATTGCTCCCCAGCCTTCAGGTTTTTTGTTTGCCATAATGTTAGCCGAGAAAATCCCAATGATTACTACAACCAAAGCCAGGGTTAACCATAACATTCTGGAGTTTTCCAAGGGTTTCTTTAGCTCCGAGATTTTGGTAGTCGTAGGTTCAATCATCTTTTTGTAAAGTAACATTTGCATGTCAAGACCGGAAATTGTTCCGGCATCTTTATTCAAATCGTAATTATCAGCATGGATAATTGTTCCAATAGAATCGTTCAGTTTGTTGATCTGCTTCGTTTCTGTCTCAATTGTTTTTTCAAGACGAACTATTTCCTTTGCATCTTTTGATGAATAACTTGAGAAAACCGGTGCAAAACACGCAATAAGCAATCCAGTCACAACAAGCATGGTTACCATTGCTTTTGATGCTTTTTCCTGCTTATTTTCAGCATTTTCAAGCTTTCCTGAAGGAACTTTTTTCGAGAAACCAAACAAAGCCGCAACTCCAAGGAACAAACATCCAACTCCGGCGTAAAGAATAACGACTTTACTTAAACTCAGTTTGGAAATCATATCGTCACTGATGGTTGAAGCCGTGCCGAAAAGAGCAAGAGCAACCAATACAGGACCAATTGTAGTTCCGAAACTGTTAATTCCTCCACCCAGATTGATACGGTTACTACCGGTCTTTTCGTCTCCAAGAGCGATCATAAATGGATTTGCAGAAGTTTGCTGTAAGGAAAATCCAAGTGCAACAATGAACAAACCGAAAAGCATCCCCGCAAAAACATTCATATAAACAGAAACGATCATTGCAGCGGCACCTAAAGCCGAGAATAGTAATCCGTAAACAATACTACGCTTATACCCCCAACTTAAAACAATATCCTTTGATGAACGGTTACTAAAAACAAAAAGCGCCAAAGCACCAAGGTAATATGCGCCGTAAAAAGCGAAATCAATCAACTGACTTTGGAACTGGTCCAAATCGAAATAATGTTTACAGAAAGGAATAAAGACACTATTTCCTGCTGCTATGAATCCCCAAAAGAAGAATACAGTTGTTAAAGTTGATAATGCCGAATAATTCGTTTTGCCCTGATTGGATTCCATAATGAAGTTTTAAGCGGTTCGAAAATAGGAAAAATAATCTGGAGGGATGGGTCGCGACCCGCACGTCCGTGTTATTTTTCCTTCAACAGAATTTCAATGTCCCCCATCATCGTATCCACCGCATGTTCATCGGTTCCGTCGTAATAACCGCGGATTTGGGAATCTTTGTCAACAAGCACGAAGTAATTCGTATGAATAAAATCTGAGCCAACGTCACCCTGGTTGCGCACTTCGGCAGGTTTCAACAAAAAGAAACTTCTCCTTGCCAACGCATACAACTTTTCTTTTTTGCCTGTAAGAAAATGCCATTGATCGTTGTTCGCACCATGATTTTTTGCGTAATCCATGAGTACTTCGGCTGAATCGTGTTCCGGATCTACCGTTATACTTACAATTTCGAAGTGCTTGTTTCCTTTGAAGTTTTCCTGAACACGTTGCATTTGTGAGTTCATGATCGGACAAATAGTTCCGCAAGTGGTAAAGAAATATTCTGCAACATAAACCTTCCCTTTCAGTTCCTTGCTTCCGAAAGATTGGTTGCGCTGATCTGTAAGTTCGAATTGTTGGATCGTGTGACCGTAACCTACACGTTCAATATCGTCATCCACCAAAGTGGTATCAACATCAAGCGGATTGTAAACCTTAAGGGTTTTTTCTTCAGATGGTTTGACGAACTGATAGGCAATGATAACGCCTATCACAAAGATGATTCCTACAATTGCTACTCTCATCTGAAATGTTTTCACAAAAATACTCAGTAAAGACGAATTGCAATTCGCCCTTACGTTACTTTCCTGTGATTTTCAAAGAATACTGTAGCATGACCGTAATCGGTTGCTCAATCTTTAACGGACGAAGCGAATACAATCTATTCGTGATGTTGGTCCCGATAATGGCAATGCGTTGATTTTCCTTGATCGGGTAAGAAATCCGCGCGTCGAAAATGAGATTTCCTTTACGGTTGTTGTTGAAATAATCCATGTAACGAATGTCCTGGATATAAGGCGCATTCGCAGTAAAGTCTTCGAATTCCTTTATGATCCTGTCCATATTGACGATCTTGCTGAAGTACTTCAGGCTCATACCTATAGACAATTTATCGTTATGGGTCCATTCAACATCGGCTTTCACATTGTGAAGGAAACGGTATTTCAGGATCCTGGAATTGCTGTCCAATGAAGTGGAATTGTAGCTGAATTTTCTATTGAAATCGTCGGTAGCGTAAACGTAGTCCGGGTTCAGGGTTTTCGGAACTATATAATTGTAACCGATCAGATATTTGAAAACATGTACTTTCTGCAGTTTTGTTTCACCGGCGAGTGAAAGATCTATCCCCTGCACGCGTGAACGACCCGTATTCAGAAACTTGAAACCGGCAAATGAAGTGGAACTCGTTCCGTCCCAAATTCCGAACATGTATTCTATTGTATTTTGATATTCCTGCCAAAAAACAGCTGCATCAAACAATGCCAAAAACCCACCGAATTTCAAGCCTTGTTTTACACCAAACTCGGCATTCCAGCTGGTTTCAGCTTTTAGTTCCGGATTCGGGAAAACTCCGAAATTCCCAACTCCGGTTTTTATGTAACGCTCTGTAATTGTCGGGAATCGATAGCCCTGACCGAAAGATGCTCTTAAATAAGTTGCTTTGTGCAAGCGCAAACTGGTTCCGGCACGAACAATGGGTTTGTTGGCAGTTTCAGTTCCATCATTCAGGTCAAAATGTTCCATCCTTCCACCAAGAGCTATTGTCCAGCGATCAGCAAATTTCTTTTCTACTTGTGCATACCCGGAGAGATTTAACAGTTCATTGGTCTTGCTTCCGGAGCCCACATAAATATTGGCATAACTGTAGGTATTCATTCCCGTTATTCCGGCAATCAAATCTGTGCTCAACAGGCTTTTGATCTTCGTTTTGAACTGGTAATCTGCATACAACACAGTTGCCTGGTTACTCTGATTGGCACTCATTGTGTTTACCGTTCGCAATAAACGCGTTCTCAGTGTATGTTTTGTCCCGTTTCCAAGATTATAGGAAATTGACGGATCAACATGAAAGATCAGCTGATCGACCAAAAACATTGCTCCCGGATAGGCACGATAAATTCCGTTGGTGTCATTCAGCCAGGCGAAGATCATATTTGTGCGGGAAAGCATCAGGTTGGAATTTACTCCGAATGAAAGCCCTTTGTGTTTTTTAGAATGGTAAACAATGCTTCCGTTGATCCGCGCACGTTTACTCGCCATTTGCCGGTTAGTGAAATTTGTAATAGAGTCCTGCATCACCAAACTGTCTGTTCTTGGCGGACCGATATAACCGTGATCGTAGTTAAAATTCCCTCCAAGCACAAAATCCCAATTCCCTTTTTTTACGGAATGCAAAAAGTTGGTTCCGGCAATAATAGGTTTGTCGGAATACCAATTATCGAAACCGGAGTTTTGCCGGCCATAAACGCCAGAATAGACATTCACCTTGGTGAGCGGTGTCGCCGTAGGATAAGCTGTTCTGATATTGATAGATCCGGACAAAGCCGAAGAACCTGATAAAACAGAAGCCGCCCCTTTGATCACTTCCACCTGGTTGATGTTTTCCACAGGAATAAATCCCCATTCCGGTCTTCCTGCATCACCGGAAAGCATAGGCATATCGTCGACCAAAACGGCAACCTTTGAACCTACACCGAATGTAAACCCACTTCCACCACGGATCTGCGGTTCGCCATCAAGAATATTCAATCCCGGAGTTTGGTCCAAAGCAGTTTCTATACTCCTGGTATTTTTACTTTCAATGAGGTGAGGTTTGATGATCTCCATTGAAACTGTCTGTTCTTCAAGAGCTTTGTCGAATTTACCAACGCGAATAACTACCTCATCTATGTTCTTTCCTTCCGATTTCAGTTCAATGATGTATGGATTATTCAGCTCGGCCGCATTGACGAATAAAGAGTCCGATGACATTTGGGGATGTTCAAAATAGACCCATCGTGACCCCGCTGGCAAATTCAGGCTAAAACTTCCTGAGGAACTGGTTTTCACCACTTGTTTTTGTAAGCTCGAATCTATCCAATACACAGATGCATCGGAAACAGCATCTCCGTTAACGGAATACACATTTCCAATAATAGTTTGCGCCTTAACCTGTGAAAAGGCTATGGCGCAAATGCATGTTAGGATAATTCGGCTTATAGAATTCATTTCTGCTTAGTAAACAGCAATTTTTTCAACGTATTCATGCCCTTCAGATGTCATTCTTACAAAGTAAACACCCGGAGTAGTAATTAAGAAGCTTTGTTCTGTAGTTCCTTTTGCGACAACTTCACCTGTCGAATTTGAAATCGTTACAGCCAATGTTGCTCCTTCTTTCGCTTTGAAAGTAATTTTACCGTTTGCATTCACCACCTGAACAGGAGAACTTGACATTTCCTCAGTTCCCACAGGATTGTAGATCAATTCCATATCGTCAATCCAAAGCTGGTCATTTCCTGAACCTCCGCCAGGTGTGTAGCTTGATGCAAAAGTGACAAGGATAAATTCCGGTGTTGATGCTGGTCCTGAATACGTAAACGGAACAGACATTCTAATCCAGTTTCCATCCGTTTTTGCGAAGTTTTTGACAGCCGTTGCTACCTGGTGCGGTTGTGAATTTGCATCGATCGGATCGCGGAACGCATAAGAATCATGAATGATGGCACTGATTCTAGCCGAGTCCGTTGTGTTTCCACTATTTGGGGTAAATTTCGCCCAAAAAACAATGGAATCAGGGCTATCGGTCATCACTTCAGAATAAGCGGTATTGGCAATAATCGAAGAATTATAATTGTCGGGGTGATTCGCTGTTGCATTCCCCATATTGATTCGTCCAACCGTTACGTTACCGTTAGCAATCGTCCCAAAAATATCAAGGGAGAAAATTTTCACTGATTTCGTTCCAGCACTTCCCGGACGAACATCTGTTGAACTTTCACATTGATCACTCGCAGCCCAGCTTAATGAACCGGAAGCGGATAGAAAGCTACTCCAATTGGTTGGTTCTTCACCACTTGATACCGTTTCCCAGGTTTCAAAGTTTGAATTACCGATCTGCATTTGCGCAAAACTTAAGGTAGATGTCCCTATCAATAAGGCGCTAAGTAATTGTTTCTTCATAAGCTTTAATTTAGATTTCCAATGTAGTGTTTTTTGCAAAGTTAGCGTTGGATGAATTTCATTCTATATTTGTTGCATGAAACATCTGGTAGCCTTCATCTTCGTTTTCAATCTTTTGAGTGCCAAAGCACAGTTTAATCAAAGCACCGGTCACGTTTATGCTGCAACAAGCCTTGGTATAGTAGATAGTGCAAATTTACAAACTTATGGCGTTCGTGGTGAATGGTTGGTTCATGAAAGATTAGGTTTGAATTATAATTTTGAGTTTGTACATCGAAATGATAATATTTATCAAATCCACGGATCCGCTGGAATGCTGCTTGGTCCGCCGCTTATCATTTTTGGATTGATCACTTCCAATACGAATTCACCATTCAATTTAGGAGCATTGGGGACGGTGGCAGGAATCATCCTTTTGGTAGCCCCAGAAGGCGTTTCTTATCATATTCCGGTGCGTTATCATTGGGATATTTCCCCTTACGCCAATTTCCTTGGTGTAGATTATATGAAGAATAACAATACTGACAAATATTATTTCCGTTATGCCGGTTCTTATGGTGTGAAAGTCAATTATTGGCAGGAAAACGGTTTCACCCTTACAGCTTTTACAGAAACACGAAAAGTAGCCGGAATGGGCTGGAGTTTTGGTGGTGGATTCGGGATCGGTTACGCGTGGCAGTAGAACTTTCGCGAAACTTAAACGGAACTTTTGGTCATCGAGCAGCTCGCGCTGAGCGTAGTCGAAGGGAGTCGAGTTGTAACCAAAATAGTGGTGGTTTCTTATGGAGATAACTTCTTATTTCCCAGCTTATGAAACCCATTCTTACACTTGGCTTATGCCTTTTATTCGTTTTCACAGCAAAGGCACAATTTCAGTTTTCTTTAACCGTACTCGACACAAAAGGTCAGCCGGCAGCCGGTAAATCGGTCTCTTTCATCGAAAAATCAACATTCGAGCGTATCAATTACAAAACAGATGCTTCAGGAGTTGTTAGTCTCGTTTTTGACCACGGAAAAGAATGGGCTTGTACGGTTGGTGAAATGTACAGTTGCTTCGACCTTATCATACCCACAAGAGGAGCTTCAACAAGAACAATAACTTATGATTTGAAGCGGTATGAACGGGAAAACCGTATTGTCCCCGACCGCAGAACCATCACTTTTGAGCAGGTTCCGCAGCGTTTACGCGCAGTTTCTCCACCTGCCAGTTCTTATGAAACAGTAGTGCGCGTTGTACTTTCCAATAAAACGGAAGAAGTTTTCCCTAATGTTCCGGTACGTTTAACCTGTTTTGCAACTAAAAAACAGTACACCACCACTACCAATAACAAAGGAGAAGCAATTTTTGAAGTTCCGATCAGCCAGGACTACGATGTAGATGTGGACGATATCGACGGAATAACGTACGTTGATCTTGACAATCGTTCAATGGTAACCTCCGTTCAGATGCTTTATGAGAAGAAACGCTTCACGGAAAAAGATGATAACGGCTATACCGTTCAAACATTGCCGAAAGATATTAAGCCAAGCAGTTCGCATGCCCAAGTTACTTTAACTATCATGAAAGAGGGAGAGAAAGATGCAGGCGAAATGGTTTATATCCGCACAAGCAAATCTTCCAAAATGTACAAGGCGGTAACCAATGCGGAAGGGCAAGTAACTTTCATGCTTCCGGTTAAAAACACTTACCTGGTTGATTTTACCTTCCAAAAAGATGCCGGGGTTATCAACCTTTCCAAGGTACAAGGTTTGGCATCAAAAAACCAGACCATCGAATATAAGGTTGATGAACGTTTAGCGAACGTTGAATCACTAATTCCTAGAGTTAAGGATTTAGTCGAAATAGACGTTGAAAGCTTCCTCAACCTTCAATATCCTTCACCAACTGACGATGTTGAATTGTTCCTGAAGTGGGGTAACAAGTTCAATGCTTCGTCTAAGGAGGCAGTTGTGGAAATTGGGTTCAAGGTACGCGACCGCAAGGCGGGAGAGAGTTTCCCCAAGAATTTCATGTTCGTAGTAGATGTCAGTGGCTCCATGGCTTCCGATGATCGTTTGGAGATGGTTAAAAATTCGCTGATCGAGATTGTGAAAAATGCAAATGCCTCCGATCAAATGGGATTAGTGATCTTTAGTGACGACGCGCAAATGGTGTTCCCTCCAAAACCTATGAAGGATAAACAAACCTTGATAGAATTGATCAAAGTGCTCACTCCGACAAACGGTACAAATATTTTCAGTGGTTTAAATCTTGGATTGGAACAGCTGATGGCAACCAAAAAAGAAGGATATGTGAATCGTTTGGTTTTGCTAACTGATGGATATGGCGGAGATGATGTTACTACAACAGTAACTACAGCAAAAAGCTTTGTTGCAAAAGGATTGCAAATCTCAGCAATTGGTGTTGGACCGGATTATAACGAGGCACTTTTAACGCAATTGGCGAGTGTAGGTGGAGGTTTATTACAAATGGCAGGCGATCCTACAAAATTGCAAACTGCATTTTTAAAAGAGTTCGAAGGCAACACCAATCCGATTGGAGACAAAGTGAAGATCGAAGTAACATTTAACGATCAATTGGTTTATCGTCAGCTGATCGGATATGCAAATGAGAAAGTAAGCGCCGGAAAAGTACAATTTGAAGCAGATCAATTGTTTCCCAATCTTCAAAAAGTCGGCCTGGCGAAATTCGACATTATCAATTCAACTCCTGAGATTGAAAAACAGCCATTGGTAGTTACTATGACATATACCGATGTAAAAACAAAGCAGCAGAAGGTGGTGAAGAAGGAAATTTATCCGGAATGGTCAACAGCAACAGGTCTATTGGATATGACCCTGGATAAGAATCAGAAGAAAATGATGATGGTTGCAATTGCGAATCAGTGTATGAAAAACATGGCAAATGCTTATGAAGCTGGTAACAAAACAGAAGCTGAAAAAGCCATCAACGATGGTGTTAGGCAAATCAACCTTCTGTTTCCGAATGGAGCGCCTGTGGAAATGCTTGACCTGATGCAAAAATTGAATTCTTATACAACTGCGTTTCAAACAATGAAAAGTATAAAAGTGCATTGATGATTTAACCACATAGAAATATAGAAAACATAGAACATTACAAAAACTATGTGACCAATGCTCCTATGTGGTTTGTTTTATGTCCTGGCTATATCGTTTTAAATCTGAACACTTGTCTTTTGACTTGCATTATTTCATATTAAGCTCTTGTAAACAACACTGTTTTCTAACTCGTAAATCTTACTTTTGATGCATGAGATTAGATCTTTTAGAAGAATTGTGCATTACTCCCGGAGCTCCCGGATTTGAAGAACCCATCCGTAAAGTTGTTTTACGTGAAATTGAAGGTCTTTGCGATGAAGTGAAGATTGACAACATGGGTAACGTATATGCTATCCGTATAGGTGATAGCGATGAAAGCGCCATGGTTGGTGCGCACATGGACGAGATCGGTTTCATGGTAACACATATTGACGATAAAGGATTTATCCGCTTCACCACACTTGGTGGATTTGACCCGAAAACGTTGACAGCACAACGTGTTATTATTCACGGAAAGAAAGATGTGCTTGGTGTTATGGCTTCAAAGCCAATTCATGTGATGACACCTGATGAGCGTAACAAGGTTGCCAAACTTACAGATTACTTTATCGATACAGGATTATCGGCCGATGAAGTGAACGAACTTGTTCAGATTGGTGATTCCGTTACACGTGAGCGCAGTTTTGTTCAAATGGGAAATTGCGTGAACTGTAAATCGCTGGATAATCGTTTGGCGGTGTTCATTGCTATCGAAACCTTGAAAAACCTGAAAGGAAAACGTCTCCCTAATACTGTTTACATGGTGTTTACGGTTCAGGAAGAAGTTGGTATCCGTGGTGCAAATGTGGCGAGTTTAGCAATCCAGCCGAAATTTGGTTTTGGACTAGATACAACTATCGCTTTTGATCTTCCGGGTGCGGCTGCTCATGAATACATTACCAAGCTTGGGGAAGGAACAGCGATAAAAGTTATGGATGCTTCTACCATCTGTGATATTCGAATGGTAAAATACATGAAGGAAGTTGCACATAGAAATAAGATCAAATGGCAACCGGAAATTCTTACAGCCGGAGGAACAGATACAGCGGGAATCCAACGAATGACAGCGGGAGGTTCAATTGCAGGAGCAGTTTCAATTCCTACGCGCCATTTACACCAGGTTATTGAGATGGCTCACAAAGAGGATATCCAGGGAAGTATAGATCTTCTTACTTCCTGTTTGCTTGAACTCGATAAATTCCCATTAAAATTCGATTAAATGAAAAGTTTATTGTCAATTGCGGTAGCAACTATTGCCCTGATAGGTATTTCATGTACCTGGGAAACGACTTACCGCCCAGAACCCAATGTCAAATTACAAGCATATCATGGTCGTGCGATTGTTTTTTATAACGTGGAAAACCTTTTTGACACGATAGATCAAAGTGATGTGATAGATGAGGATTTTCTTCCAACAGGAAAATTGAAATGGAATTCCGAGCGTTACAAAACAAAACTGCAGCATTTGGAACAGGTGCTTACGTTCAATATGCAGAACAACCCTTTACTAATCGGTCTTGCAGAAATAGAAAACGGAAATGTGGTAATGGATCTGGCCAAAACCGGAAAACTGGCAAATACAAAATACCGCCTGGCACACAAAGACTCACCGGATGCACGTGGAATTGATTGCGCTTTGCTTTATGATGCCGATAGATTCAAACCTTTGGTTATCTCGAATTTGGCAGTGACTATTGATTCCATTCCTGATTTCAAAACACGTGATGTTCTGTACGTTAAAGGCGAATTAAAGGGAAAAAAGGTGATTCATGTTTTTGTAAATCACTGGCCTTCTCGCAGAGGAGGCGAATTGGAGTCGGAGATCAAACGCATTCAGGCAGCGAAAGTAGCTCGAGCTAAGATTGACGAAATCCTGAAGGAGGATCCGAAAGCCAATATTGTGTTGATGGGGGATTTTAATGATCATCCGAACAACAAGTCAATGCTGGAAACACTGAAAGCAAAATCGCTGACAGATAAGAGCGCTGACCTTTATAATCTGCTGTATGACGACCAGGAAGCAGGTTTAGGAACTCACAACTTCAAGAATGAATGGGGTGTTTTAGATCAATTTATTGTTTCAAAATCATTGTACAACGGTAAGAAAAGAATTAAGCTTCAAACCAAGGATGCTGTTATCCTGAAAGAAGATTTTGTATTGTACAAAGCGGGTGACGGAACCATGAAACCTTCAACCACTTACGGAGGAGATAAGTACTACGGAGGTTATTCAGATCACTTATCGATTCGTTTGTTCCTCAAATAATTTGTAATTTTCACGAGAATACTGTGAAATGAGGTCAATTACTTTTACAACCGCCCAGTACGTAAACATTGATTACGAGTTAGCGAACCCTTTTATGAGGGCAGTTGCTTCTTTTATTGATGCAGTTGCGTTCCTGATTTATTTCCTTATTGCGTACAATCTTTTTGGGTTCAGTTTCTTTTCGTTCGAAAGGGACTCTGATATGAAAGTTGTCATTATAAACATCCTGTTCCGTTTACCCTGGTTTTTCTACTCTCCTATTATGGAATATTTTACGAACGGAAGATCTTTGGGGAAATGGATCCTGGGAATTCGGGTTGTTACTGTGAACGGAGAAACTGCCGGACTACGTGAGTATTTTACGAGATGGGTTTTCCGTGTTGTAGATATCTGGCTTGGAGCCTTCGGGTTTTTGGCCTTGCTCGTTTCCGGAACATCAGAACGTAACCAGCGCTTAGGTGATTTGATGGCCGGGACTGTTGTCATTAAGAAATCAAATTCGGTTACTTACGCTCTTACCGATGTTTTGAATATCAAAAGCTTGTCAAACCACGAGATTTTATATCATGGAGTGACACGTTTCTCCGATGAGGACATGATGCTGATCAAGAACACCATTTTGCGGGTGAAGCGTTTTCCAAGTGAAGAGAACAAACGTTTTGCTATCGACTTAGCTAACGAAACAGCTCAATTGATGGGAATGGATGAAACACCCGCGAAGAAAATGGAATTCTTGCAGCGTGTTTTGCAGGATTATGTTGTTATCACTCGTTAGGAAATGGGAAGTTTGATCGTGGTGCCAACACCGGTTGGGAATTTGGAAGATATTACCTTTCGTGCTGTTCGAATGTTAAAAGAAGCAGATCTTATTTATTCGGAAGATACCCGCGTAAGTATGCGTTTGCTGTCTCACCTTGAGATCACAGGAAAAAAACTGGTACCATTCCATGCGCACAATGAACATAAACAGCTGGAACGTTGTGTACAAACCGTAAAAGAAAATTTGATAACTGTTCTGGTTTCTGATGCCGGAACACCCGCAATTTCAGACCCCGGTTTTTTATTGGTGCGAGCTTGTGTTGAGGCCGGTTTGAAAGTGGAATGTTTGCCTGGCCCTACGGCTTTTGTTCCTGCCTTGGTTGGAAGCGGATTTCCTTGTGACCGGTTTTTATACGAAGGGTTTTTGCCACATAAAAAAGGAAGACAAACCAAGTGGCTTTCTATCAAAGACGAAGAAAGAACCGTTGTTTTCTATGAATCGCCACATAGAATTATTAAGGCGCTGGAAGAATGTGCCGAATTACTTGGTCCGGAACGGGAGGTTTGTGTTGCCCGTGAGATCAGCAAGATGTTTGAAGAATACAAACGTGGTCCTGTTCAGGACGTTCTGGCTTATTACAAAGCAAATCCACCCAAAGGAGAAATTGTACTTCTCATAAAAGGCGTATCTTAGGTTAAAATCACATTTTATGCAAACAAAAGCAATCGCACTTGTTCATCATGGCGAGGCAGAAAAGGCATTCCGGGAAATCGAAATTCATTTGCCGGAATTGAAAACACACCAGGTTTTGGTTGAAGTTGACGCTTTTGGATTGAACTATGCCGAAGTGATGGCCCGTCGCGGACTTTATGGAGATACTCCACCACTTCCTGCCGTTTTAGGGTATGAAGTAGTTGGTAAAATTATCCAGGTGGGCAAAAACATCGATTCCTCGAATGTTGGAAAACGTGTACTGGCATTCTGTCGTTTTGGAGGTTATGCGCAACACGTTATTGTAGAAGATTTCGCGTTTGCGGAACTCGGTGACTACGAAACCGGTAAGGCACTTGCACTGGCGACACAGTATGTAACAGCCTACTATATGGTTGAACGCGTTGCAAATGTTCAAACCGGTGAACGAGTTCTTGTACATGCAGCTGCCGGTGGAGTTGGAACTGCCTTGATCCAGCTTTGCAAGCGTAAAGGAGCGATTGTATTTGCAAAAGTGAGTAATGAATCCAAAGCAAAACTGGTGAAGGATCAGGGTGCCGATTTCGCTGTAAACTATTCAGAAGGAGATTATGAGGATACAATCACTGCTCATTTGGATGGAAAAATGCTTGATGTAAGTTTTAATCCGGTTGCAGGATCAACAACAAAGAAAGATTCCCGATTGCTTGGTTCAGGTAGCCGACTCGTACTTTTTGGCGGTTCAGAATTAGGTAAGGCCAGATTTGGGATCTTTTCCAAACTCAATTTCGTTCGAAAAATGGGATTGGTCATTCCTATCGGCTTGATGATGAAGTCCAAGTCTGTACTGGGCGTAAACATGCTTCGTATTGCTGATGACAAACCCGAGATATTGAAACTTTGTTTGCATGAAGTTGTAGAACTCGCGAAAAAAGGCAGTATTCTTCCACAGGTTGGAGGAACCTATTCTTCAGCTGAACTACACCAGGCCCATACTGATTTAGAGAGCGGTAAAACCACCGGAAAACTCGTGGTACAGTGGAAATGATTGTTTTTTTAAGTGTTAAAATGGAGAAGAGATTTTTAATCCCGAAAAAAGTTGACTAAATTAGTCTACAATTAAATGGTCAACATGGAATTTTCAACTCTTCTTTCAGAGGCACGAACACTCAATGGGTTCACATTCCGCATGCTTGGCCATGAAACAGGAATAGATGTTGCCCTGCTCAACAAATATGAAAAAGGAGAGCGGGTTCCGTCAAAAAAACACCTGGAAGAATTGATCCGTGTATTAGGATTGAATGAAGAGCAAACCAAAACAGTTTGGTTATCAGAAAAAGTTTATGCCCTTCTACATGATGAAGAATTTCCAATTGAAGCACTCCAGTTTGCAGAGCAAAAAATCCAGTATTTTCAATCAAAGCGGAAAGAAAATGCGAATCTGGTTACCAAAAGTCTCGAGATTCTGTTAAAAGAATTGAATGATCTTCAGAAAGAATGGTCGACCCAAAAACCTTTGAATGCTACACAATTAAGAAAAATGGAGGAGTACTTCAGCCTGAATTACACCTATGAAAGCAACAGAATAGAAGGAAACACGCTCACCCTTCAGGAAACCCATCTAATAGTTAACGAAGGCATAACCGTTGGAGGGAAATCGATGCGTGAACATTTGGAAGCAATTAATCATGCCGAAGCAATTGCTTTTCTATCCGAGTTGGTTAAAGAAAAAGTAGCCTTTACAGAAAGAATTCTGAAGCAAATTCACTACCTCATCCTCAAAGGCATAGATAGAGAAAATGCGGGCGTTTATCGTTCAATAGGAGTGCGCATCAGCGGAAGTTCTCACATTCCGCCTGAACCGTATTTACTTTCCAGAATGATGGAAGAAGTTTTTGAATATTACGAAGCCAACAGGAAAATTCTCCATCCCGTAATTCTTGCAGCTGAAATGCACGAGCGCATCGTCCGTATTCACCCCTTCGTTGATGGAAACGGAAGAACTACCCGTTTGGTCATGAACTTAATCCTGATGCAGAACGGTTATCCTATCGCAAACATCAAAGGAGATACCAACAACCGTTTGAAATATTATGCAGCCCTTGAAAACGCTCCCGTTGATGCCAGAAACAGTTTCCGTGAACTGATCGCTGAAGCAGCAATACAATCATTGAAAGAGCATTTGGAGCTAAGTAAATAACTTTTATTTTTGGTGTACTTATTGTTAGCAACATTCCATTTTAAAAATTACAGACTACTTCGTAAATTAGTTACATGATGAGAAAACAAATTTGGATTAGCGTTGGATTGGTGTCGTTGGTTGTTCTATCATCCTGCATTGAGCACAGCAAGAAAGAAACCACCGGTAACCGGAGCAGACACCAGGAAACTTCAGAAAACAACCAACAAAAAGATAAAGATTACAAAGGTCTTCGCATTTATTCGGGCAAGATTCCGTGTGCCGACTGCGCAGAAATTCAACAACGATTGGTTTTAAAGGGTGATACTATTGGCGTTTATCGCTTAACGGAGGTTTATAAAAACGCAACTGAAGACGGTGACGCAACCATTGTTTCTACCGGTGAATGGAAGTTCAAGAAAACGGCAAAGGAAAAACAACTCATCATGTCTCAAGGACATTTAGGTGATTCAATACGCACCGCTTCCTATACTTTTACGGATAAAAAGATCGTTCAGCGCGACCTTGATGGTGAAACAATTAAAACAACCTGGAACTATATTCTGAGAAGATCAAAATAGGTTTAAGGTATCACCAATACCTGGCCGATTTTTATTACATCAGACCTTAATTTATTTGCGGACTTGATCTTTGCTACGGTGGTATGGTTCTTTCTGGCAATTTCCGATAGAGTATCACCTGAACGAACTGTATAACGCTTGCTCCTCACCTGTGGGGTTTTAACAGGCAGTTTAACTTCGTTGCTATCCGTAACAGGAAGTTCCAATAAATAAGCTTTCCCCGGGATCTCAATACTTGTTTTACCGTTTCTTAAAGCTTTCAAGGTGTTTTCAATGGAAACTGCGATAAATTCTCCCTTTACAGCGTACCCTTCATTCGTTAAATGCACGTTGTCACTCTTGGCATAACCTAATTGTTCCCAGGTTTTAATAGTCCGCAATCCTCCGGAGCAATCGTACCAATTCCAGAACATGCAATTGTTTGCTGTGGCTATAGAATCCATTACTTCTCTGAAAACCGGTCCGGCAGTAATGTAATGCCCTTTATAGTACAAATCCTGGGTAGAAGTCAATACAACGATCACATCCGGATTAATAGCCTTGAATTTCGCAATCGCACGCTCCGTTTGCCCCACCAATTTTGGATTTACTGCGTTGTGGTACATGATGTCATTCGTACCGAAATCCAGGATTACAATATCAGGATTTAAATACTGCGCCTGCTGTTCGGCTTTTTCAAGCGCTAAGATCGAACTCATAGCTGCTGCACCAACCCCAAGCGAATGATATACAATTCCTCCTTGTGAGCTGTTTTCGATATCCATCCCGTAAAAACGAAAATAAGTCCCTGGTCCTTGCAGCTTCACTTGGATAGTAGATATTTCGCCTGTATAATTGAACTTAACCGCGTTCTTTAGTTCAGATTGAATACATACGCTTTTGGGAAACGAAAAGGTTTGTCCGTTTACAATAACATCAAATCCGTAACTTGAAGAATCAATTTCCGTGAATAAGGTGATCTCATATGAATGTGAAACAAGCGGTTCTTTCATTTCGAAACCCAGGGTGGCTTTTACATCGGCTGTCTCAACGCTCATTCCGCAAACACCAAGCGGAACTTTTGCAGGAGCAATATAACTTTTGGCAAATTTCCAAACTCCCGTTTTCGTACTGGTATACAAAGCGGAATTATACGAATCTGCGGCTATGTAATTGAAGATCATTCCCAATCCACCATCGCCATATTGTTCCTGGAGCATTTTGCGCGCAACCTTTGTTGGTCGTCCTGCTTGAATATGACTTCCTCCGTAATGGAAAATAACAACTTCATTGCTGTCGGCTTTCTCGAAATGGTTTAGAAAACGCTGTCCTACCTCCGGATTCGAAAATTGGAAATAAGCGTAATTCGTATCAATCTGAAGTTTTTGGTATATGCTGTCTGTCTGTCCTAAAACAGAGAATCCAAAAGAAATAAAGAGAAATCCTAATAATTGCTTCATGGAGTTGAAGTTGAATCCTTTTCTTCAGGTTTAATTACAGGAGTTGGGATTGAATCTGATGCCTCAACCGGAACATTGGAAATAGGGTTTCCACCACCTTTATTCGTTGCCAGTCTTTTCATCAAAGAAATACTTCCATTCCCCATTGCGCCGTACATTCCAATCGCGAAGATCAAATCGTTTATCTTGTTGTCCTCGATCAGTTCTATCAGGTTGTGATTAGAATAACGCAGATCGACCACATAAATTTCTTCGTAATGACTCACAAGGTAAACTGTAAAAGCATTTCCGTAAGAATTCTTCACCACCACACATTTCTTGCCATTCTTGGTTGTTGTAGTGAACTTCGTCAACGGATTATCTCCACCAATGAAAGTAGAATACATATTTCCACCTGAACTTGTGTGGTAGAACAGCTTACATTTCTTTGGATTGTTGAAGTTATTCGAATTGTAGATCAAACCGGTTGCGGCCACTTTCGGAATATAATACGTAAACGTATCCGGGTGTTCCTTCACGCTCAAATCACGCGTATGCTGGTACATGCTTCCAAGGAAACCGTATTTCGTTCTCTTGTCCATTTTATCCAACGGAACAGGAGTTAAACCCGCACTTTTACAGAAAGCAACGTAACCGTAATAAGCTCCAAGTGCATTCCAGTGATGATCGGTTCCGAAATACATTTTTTCGTTCCCGTGGTTATTCATCTCGCCAATTACGTCGCTGAAAATTGCCCCGTTTGTCAGGTTAGAACGAATTGCATAAAGTGTCGCCTGCTGTAAACCGTTGTATTTTCTGTACTTCGCAACAGGAATAAATGCCGAAGAAAGCGGTGCAACACAAGAGAAAACACGAGCTTTCCCTTTGAGCTTTTCAGCGTATTCGCTCACCATTCCTGCATATTTCTTCGACATTGCTTTACTACCGCCGTTCAACGCATAAACAGATCCGTCAAGAATTAACAAGTCACCTGAATATTGTTCCTGGAATTCATCCAAAAATTCAGGTGGAATAACCTTGTTCGGATCTGAATTTTTGGTATTCAAAGGTTGCGTCTTCTTCTGTGGTTTAAAGATTTTTCCTTCTTTGTTTTCAAATTCCAATCCTTTGTATTGACGAATGATATCAGCGATTGAAATGAACTCGTTTCTAAAATGGAATTGATCATCCATGAACTCGTCAATATTGACCGCGTACTTATCAAATGATTCCGTGTACTTCACATACTTGGAAATAAAAGAACCATCGTGACCGATATTCACACTATCAGTATCAAACTCCGGATATGCCGCAAGTCTTCTTTTTTCCTCATAGGAAATCTTCGTCGGCCACTTCACTTTCATGATATAGCTTGTCAACCCGGTAAACACAACCGCAAGAAACAGTATGACGTTGATATACTTCATCAGAATCGGAAATAAATGAATGGATTATAAGAAGATCCAACTAGCAAAGCTGTTGAAACAACAATGAAAAGCAAATTGAAGGCCGGGCTTAACGCGTTATAGAATTTTGCGCTTCCACGGTTTATTTTGGACTCTTCAGTGAAGATCTCATTCCATGGAATACATAGCAAGATAACGACAATGAACCAAAACAGATGTCCGTAAAGATCTGCAAAGAAATCAGGACCAATTGGTTTCTTAGAGGCAAACAGTTTACCCATAAAATCTTTAAGTTGCTGCCAATCCGTGAAATAGAAAATTGCACGGCTGAAAACGATCAGGATAAGGGTGTAAGTGTGACGAAGAAAGCGTGGTGTTTTAACCAGGATTTTCTCCAACAACTTTTCGATGATCATAAAACAACCGAAATAGGCTCCCCAAAGTAGGAAATTCCAGCTTGCCCCGTGCCAGATACCGGTTAGCAACCAAACAATCATGATGTTACGCAGCTGATACTTACGATTTCCACCCAACGGGATGTAGACATAGTCGCGGAAAAAACGTCCGAGTGAAATATGCCATCTGCGGTAAAAATCTCCACACGAAATGGCAGCATACGGGTGCTTAAAATTCTCATCGAAATGGAACCCGAGCATCCGGGCAAGACCGATAGCCATATCCGAATATCCGCTGAAGTCGAAATAGATTTGAACGGAAAACATGGTTATCCCAAACCAGGATTCATAACTTGATAGATCGTAGTACCCGGTATCCAGATATTTTTGAACCAATTCACCGGCAATGTTTGCAATGAATATTTTTTTGAACAATCCGAAACAAAAACGGTTGATCCCGTAAGAAAGGTCAGACCAGGTTACTTTGCGATTATCCAATTCATCATGGATTTTGCTGTAGCGAATGATAGGTCCGGCAACCAAATGCGGGAACATACTGATACAAACCAAAAAGTTGATCGGGCTGCGTTGAGCCGGAGTATCTCCCCTGTAAACATCCACCAAATAAGCAATTACCTGGAAGGAATAGAAGGAAATACCTATTGGTAATGTGTTCATCGGCCGTGTACCCGTTGGCAATGGCACTAACCAATTGATATTATCCCAAATGAAACCGCCATACTTGAATCCGATGAGCAAACTGAGATTGACTATTACTCCGAGAACCAAAGCCAATCTTGCTTTCGTTTGACTTTTCTTTTTTAAATTTTCAATGGCAATCCCAACACCGTAATCAAAAATAGCGGTCAGCAACATCAAAAACAGCCATAGTGGCTCTCCCCAGGCGTAAAATATCAATGAGAAAACAATGATGACCAGATTGCGATACACAATGTTTTTGGTGGCAAAATAGGCCAGCAAAAAAAGAGGTAAAAATGCGTAGAGAAATGTTAGACTCGAAAAAACCATTTAATTCTATAAAATACAGTGCAATACGATCCCTGAAAAGGGGTTTGCAAAAATAACAGGAATAAACGAATTGAAGATTCAGTTGTTTGGGAAATTGGTCTTTCGTTAGGGATGAATGATTATTCGACGATTTTTTGATGTAATTCGCAAAAGATCTGTAGGGCCTAATTGCGATTCGCCCCTACTCGTTGCTCAAAAATTCGTATTCTTGTACTTCTTAAAAACAAAGCAGTATGTTAACTCAGGAATCTGACAAAAAACTCTTTCTACTCGACGCATTCGCATTGATTTACCGCGCTTATTTCGCTTTTGCAAAAAACCCGCGTGTCAATTCAAAGGGACAAAATACAAGTGCTGCTTTCGGTTTCACAAATGTGATGATCGATATTATGAATAAGGAAAAACCAACACATATTGCTGTTGTGTTTGATGCTCCCGGTGGTGCTACAAACCGTACGGCCGATTTCGCAGATTATAAAGCACACCGCGAAGAAATGCCGGAGGATATCCGTTCTATGATCCAGCCGATCAAAGACATTATCAAAGCATTCCATATTCCATGTGTGATGCTGGAAGGGTACGAAGCCGATGATTTGATCGGTACTTTGGCAAAACAGGCTGAAAAAGAAGGTTTCATTACTTACATGATGACTCCTGATAAGGATTTTGCTCAGTTGGTTTCGGAAAATATCTTCATGTACAAACCGGGAAGAGGCGGAGATCCGGCATCTATTCTCGGAGTTCCTGAAGTATGTGAAAAATTTGAGGTAAAAGATCCATTGCAGGTAATCGATATCCTAGGGCTTTGGGGCGATGCTGCTGATAACATTCCGGGAATTCCGGGAATTGGAGAAAAAACAGCGAAAAAGCTGATCGCCGATTACGGTTCAATGGAAGAGCTTTTCAAGAATACGGACGACCTGAAAGGGAAGATGAAGGAGAACGTCATCAATTTTGAAGAACAGGGCCGGCTTTCTAAAATGCTTGCTACCATTATAGTAGATTGTCCAATTGAGTTTGATGAAAGAGCTTTGCGCATCGATGAGCCGGATCAGGAAAAGGTGATAGAGATCTTTACCGAATTGGAGTTTAAAAACCTCGCAAAACGCATTACCGGACAGGAAATAGTTGTAACTGCCGCGGTTGACGAGAACGGTCAGTTAGACCTTTTCGGAACGCAGAGTTTGGTGGAAGCGAAAAATGCAACTCCTACAGCCGGACATAAAACCATTGCTACGGAAAACCCGAGTTATCATTTGGTAACATTACCTGAAGAGCGCCAAAAATTAATGTCGGAACTAATGAAGCAGACTTCGGTTTGTTTTGATACTGAGACGACCGGTATCAATGCATTACGCGCAGATTTGGTCGGAATGTCGTTCTCATTCAAAGAAAGAGAAGCCTATTATGTTGCGGTTCCTAAAAATTGGGACGATGCCCAGTCAATTGTGAACGAGTTCAAACCTTTCTTTGAAGCGGAAAATATTGAGAAAATTGCGCACAACTTGAAATATGATCTTCAGGTGCTGACGCGTTACGGTGTGAAATTCGGCGGACCATTGTTCGACACCATGATCGCTCATTACCTCATTCAACCTGAAGCAAAACAAGGAATGGATTTCCTGGCAAATTATTACCTGAACTATCAGCCGGTCAGTATCGAAACCCTGATCGGAAAGAAAGGGAAAGGCCAGGGAAATATGGGCGATCTGCTTCCTGAGCAAATTTCCGATTATGCCTGTGAAGATGCCGACATTACTTTCCAGTTGAAACAGTTGTTTGCGCCTCAGATTGAGAAAGAACACCTGAAAGACCTTTTCTGGAATATGGAAATGCCACTGGTACCGGTTTTGGCTAAAATGGAAGCTGAAGGTGTAGCACTTGATGTTCCACATTTGCAGGCCTATTCAAAACAATTGGAAGAAGAGATCAGGGAATTGGACATAAAGATCAAGGAAGCTGCAGGAATGGACTTCAATATCGATTCTCCGAAGCAATTGGGTGACGTTTTATTCGAGCATTTGAAAATTTCCTCGAAAGCGAAGAAAACGAAAACCGGACAATATGCCACTTCCGAAGATATTTTACAACAGCATAAGAACGATCATGAGATCATCTCTTATATTTTGGATTACCGCCAAATGAAGAAGCTGAAGTCGACATACGTTGATCCGCTTCCAACAATGATTGATGATATTGATCAGCGTGTACATACCAGTTTCATGCAAACGGTAACGGCTACCGGACGATTAAGTTCCAACAACCCGAACCTGCAGAACATTCCTATTCGTTCCGAGCGTGGAAAGGAAATCAGAAAAGCATTTATCTCAAGATCTGAGGAATACCAACTGATGTCTGCGGATTACTCACAAATCGAATTGCGAATTATTGCCGCATTGGCGAACGATCCGAATATGATTCAGGCATTCGTTGACCGCGAAGATATTCACCGCGCAACGGCTTCCAAGGTGTTCCATGTTCCGCTAGAAGAAGTAACGAAAGATCAGCGTAGTGCTGCAAAAGCGGTGAACTTCGGAATCATTTACGGGCAATCGGCCTTCGGCTTATCTCAAAACCTGGGAATTTCCAGAACGGAAGCTAAAGGAATCATTGATGCCTATTTCGCGCAATATTCAACGATCAAATCTTATATGGATAATGCAGTGACAACTGCGCGCGAACTTGGGTACGTGGAAACGATTATGAAACGTCGCAGATATCTGGCTGATATTAATTCTGCAAACGCAGTAGTACGTGGTTTTGCAGAGCGAAATGCCGTTAATGCACCTATCCAGGGTTCAGCTGCAGATGTAGTGAAACTGGCAATGGTTGCCGTTGATAAAGCAATGACAGAAGCCGGTGTAAAATCAAAAATGATCTTACAAGTGCATGATGAATTGGTTTTCGATGTTCACAACGATGAGCAGGAAATCATGAAGAAACTGGTGAAAGAAGCAATGGAAGGAGCTGTGAATATGGCTGTTCCTATGGAAGTAGAAATGGAATTGGCGCGTAACTGGCTGGATGCGCATTAAATACCTCTGAAGTCATGAGTAAAATCCTTGTATCTAATTTTTCCGTTTCCATAGATGGATTTGGAGCAGGTCCCGATCAAAGCATGGATAATCCTTTAGGAATGAGGGGAATGGAGCTTCACCATTGGGTTTTTAACACAAAGAGTTTTAACCAGATGCATGGAAAAGGTGGTGGTTCGGAAGGAACAGACAATGATTTTTCTGTAAAGTCTTTTGAAAATGTAGGCGCCTGGATTATAGGACGTAATATGTTCGGTCCTATTCGTGGTGAATGGAAGGACGATGAATGGAAAGGCTGGTGGGGAGATAATCCTCCATATCATGTTCCCGTTTTTGTACTTACCCATTATGAAAAAGAGCCATTGGTCATGGAAGGTGGAACAACATTCCATTTTATCACTTCCGGAATTGAGTCAGCTCTGGAACAAGCCCGAAAGGTTGCAAATGGGAAGAATATCCGAATTGGCGGTGGTGTTTCAACCATTCGTCAGTTCTTGAAACTGGGATTGATCGATGAAATGCATCTCGCCGTATCACCCGTATTACTCGGTACCGGTGAAAATTTATTCGAAGGTATGGATTTACCCCAATTGGGATATACAACTATTGAACGCGTAGAAGGTGAACAGGCAACGCATATTATTGTGAGAAAGGTGGGTTGACGTTAAGGAAGCAGAATTAGCTTTCAGCCAGCTTGGTCTCCTAACCTTTTCTATTGAAACAGCTCATTGAGAGCGGCTACCGGAACACTTGGCGTTGGTCCGCACGAATAGCCTCCGGCGCCATGGAAACTATCAATTCTTCCATTTTTAGAAAGCAATACGACGTAATCACTCACACACATGGTGGAACTTCCCTCTGCCTGGATTCCGAAACCTGCCATGATTTGATCGCCATCCAGTTTTAAACTATAACCGAGAAAAAAGGCGCCCTTATTCTGAATGGATGAAATGTTCCATAACTCCGTAAAATTACTGTCCAAACAACTGATTTTGATGCCGTAACCGGGCCGCCAATGACTTGCGATTTCTGTATAATCACCTTGAATAAGATAGAGTCTGTCATCAATGCAAAGCGCATCCCTGATGTCAAGATCAACGAACGGATGAACCCTACATATGCGCTTCTCTTTTGTTTCAATGATCAGGGAATATCGTCGGTTATCGATATAGAACTTCTTGCGTTTGAGTAAGAACAGGTTTTTTTTCAGTTCTGTTACCTTGTAATGTTCAGAAGAATCAAGAAGATGTTTTGCGCTAATGTTCAGGATGGAATCAAAATTGTCTTTGCGAATCGTACCGTTGTCGTAAAAATGTTCGCCAAGGATGTGGTCGATAGGGTTTTCAATGATCGGCTTCTTAGGAGATTCAGGAGAATCCGGTGTTTTAGTTGCAAAGCGGTGAGATACCAGAAACAGTAAAGTTGTTGCGATTATTGAGGTGAGAAGGAATTTGAACATGCGGCACTTTTCGCAAGAACCATGCTACAATTATCCGGTAAACAAAAAACCCTGACGTTCTTTCGAAGCCAGGGTTTTCTTATCATCAGAAGATTAATTCTTATTCTTCGTCTTCATCATCAGTTTCAGCAGCTTTAGAAGCTCCACGAGCCATTTTAACCGCTACAACAACCGCACGAGCCGGATCAGTGAACGTCAATGATGGATTTTGTTCCTTCAAATCAGCTACACGGATAGCTTGTCCGATACGCAATTTAGTGATGTCGATAGTAATTGCTTCCGGCAAATCTCCAGGAAGAGCAACAACTTTCAAACGACGGAAAACCTGCATCAATTTACCTCCGGCCATTACACCACGAGATGAACCTGTGATACGAACTGGCAAACCAAGTTTAACCGGCTTCTTAGCATCTAATTGCAAGAAGTCAACGTGCTTGATTTTGTCAGTGATAGGATCTTGTTGAATATCCTGGATTACAGCAGAAGCTTTAGTTCCGTCGATGTCCAATTCAATTTGAAAAACGTCCGGGTTGTAAATCAACTTCTCCATAGAGATGTTCTTAACAGAGAAGTGAGTTTGTGTACCCAAACCGTAAAGAACGCAAGGAACTTGTCCTGCATCTCTCAACGCCTTAGCATCCTTCTTCCCTACGTTCGCTCTAAGCGAACCGCTCAATTGTGATACTTTCATGTTTATTTATTTGTGTTTATTACGAAATTATAAAGTGAGTGCTAATTGACTCATTGTGAACCAAACGATTAATTACGTCGGCAAACAACGGAGCCACAGTTACCACTCGGATTTTGTCACTTTTTCCGGTTAATGGAATAGTGTCTGTTACGATAAGTTCTGTAAGTTGTGAATTGTTGATACGCTCATAAGCCGGACCTGAAAGTACAGCATGAGTACAAAATGCGCGAACCGATTTTGCTCCTTTTTCAATGAACAAATCTGCTGCTTTTGTCAACGTACCTGCAGTATCACACATATCATCGATCAAAATAACATCTTTACCGGCAACATCCCCGATAACTGTCATTTCAGCTACCTCATTTGCTTTCTTACGGTGTTTGTGACAAATTGCCAACCCTGTGTCTAACTTCTTTGCATATGCATTTGCACGTTTAGCTCCACCTGCATCAGGCGCCGCCATGATCAGGTTGCCATTGTCCAATGCTTTCATTTCATTGAAGAACAAGGTAGAAGCAAATAAATGGTCTACGGGAACTTCAAAGAATCCCTGAATCTGATCAGCATGCAAATCCATCGTCATGATACGGTGAACACCTGCCGCTGCCAGCATATTTGCAACCAATTTAGCTCCGATAGCCACTCTTGGCTTATCCTTTCTGTCCTGGCGTGCAAAACCGAAATAAGGAATAACCGCAATGATCTTACGCGCAGAAGCTCTTTTCGCCGCGTCAATCATTAACAATAGTTCAAAAAGATTCTCTGTCGGAGGCATTGTGGATTGCACAATAAACACATCCTGACCGCGAACAGTTTCTTCGAATGAAGGCTGGAATTCACCATCACTGAATTCTGTAACCTTCACGTCCCCTAAGCTCGCGCCAAATTTCAAAGCAACTTGCTCTGCTAATTTTTGCGACGCTCTTCCTGCGAAAATTTTAACTCCTTGAGACATACTAAATCGGTTTTTCCTACAATTAGGGGGACAAAGATAGCGATTTCTTAATTACTAATTACAAATGACGAATTACTAATTGCCATTAGTCCAAATTATTTGGGTTCTTTCTCTCAGGTCTTTTAGATGCTAACCATCTCGGCAGTAATACACTTCCGATAATTAAATAAGGGAAATAGCCGATCACACGCCACAAAATGGCCAAACTTCCCACAATCACAACACTTGCGGAAAATGTACTTAACAATTCTCCGAATGCCCATTCTGCAACACCGCTTCCTCCCGGAGTTGGAGCAATACGCATAAACATCCAAAGTACAAACTGCTTACAGAGAAGGAGTAAGTGCTGGGCAAATCCAAGCGATACGAATGCCTGGAAAATAAAGGAAATAACAAGATACCTGGAAGTCCATGAAGCAATTGTTGCCACGCCGATCCGTGTCCAAAAACTCACCGGTTGCTTTTTGAATTCAACAGCGGTAATCCGGACATTTTCACCCGTTTCGTTCGCCTTTTCATTCCAGCGTTTAAGGAAAGGAACTTTCGTGATTCCGTTCAAAACATTTTTCATGAAGGAAGGGAAGATGAAAATACTGATGAAAAGCATTACCGTAAGAACGAAGAACATGATATAACCCGTCCAAAATGCCGCGGAACCACCAACTCCAATGGATTTTACCGGTAAAATGAGATCGTACGGATAAATACATAAAACAACGGGTATCATCAGCACAAAGAACAAATTATCGAAGAAAGCGGTTGTGATGACAATCGCAGTTGCCCGGCCAAGTTTGATTTTTTCCCTGTTCAGGATAAACATGGCAACAGTTGCTCCGCTCATTACTCCCGGCGCCAGGGCTGATGCGTATTCCCAAATCATAATTGTTCGAAAGGCAGAACGCCAGCTCAATTCATTCTTTGTCAGGATTCGGATTCTCCAAATGTAGCCCAAATCACGTCCCACCATCGCAAGCATTGCCAGGAGCAAACATCCTATGGTTCCAACCGAAAACGGAATCTCCAATAGCACGTCCAATGCATTTTGTTTGATGAAATTCCCGTTTTTGGAGGGCTTAAATTCTGTTTCCAGGTTCAAATCGACCAAATTATTGTGATTGGAATCAACATGCAGATAATCACCGGCTCCGAATTTAACCTCTTTGAATTCTACATGCCCTAAAGTGCGGTAAGCCGAAAAAGCACAAACCCCCAGTGCCAGTAATGCTACAAGAATTACAGTTCGATTACTGAAAATGGAGGGCTTTGTATTTTCCACGATCAATTGGGAGTTAGTGTTTCTTCTATTTCCCAGTTGGCGCGAACTTTCTGTTTTACAGGAAAACGCAGCATAATCTCAGGTTGTCGCTTTTCTGCAAAATCACCTGAATCCCATGTTCCGTTTCCGTTTTCATCTTTAAAACAGCGAATACTGTATTGACCGGGAATCAATTCCTTAAAGATTAATTTTCCCCCAGTGCCATTTTGCCGGGCAACAACTTTTCCTTGTTCCGTATTCGCATTATCGATTAGTTCAAAGACCCAGTTCCCTTCAAACTCGCTTACATCAAGAGCTATTTCGCCGTATTTTTCACTGGTGAATGTTTCGAACTTATATCTCGTTGTATCACTAAAATTCTGTTTTCCCGCTAATGCATTCTTCCCGAAAATCACCGTGAAATTTTCATTCGTTTCAGGAAGCAGCTGCAATTGCCCGTTATTGACAAATGAATTGTAAGAAATTTCCTTGCCGTAGTCGTTAACCAGTTTCAATGCATTCCTGTCCAGATTTTCTATGAATTCGTTAGTCGAGAATGTCAGCGTATCCCCTTTTTTCCATTGCTTGCTGCTTTCCAAACGAACTGCGAAGTTTGCTTTTCTATCCGCCATCACATGTCTTCTGGTTATCGTATCCGTTGCAGTTGCAAAGCTGTAATTGTCGTTAATGGAATTGGGAAGCACCACTTGAATCGAATCGAACCTGAGTTTTCGTAAAACCACTGGTGTTTCGCGGTTAATAGTCACATTTGTGCTGTCGAAGTTAACTCCGGATAATGTGGCCAATCCCGGTTTATCAAGAACAATCCTGAGCTTGTTCATTGTAGATTTTGGCTTGAACAGGCGAAGTTGACTTGGAACCGTGTCCTGAAAATTGATCTTCTCAGTTGTGAAGGCAATATTTTCATTGGCATCCACTTTCGTGTTTTTGTTATTGTCCTGGAAGGCAAAAAGATTGTACTCCGCCTGACGAACATAATTGAACCTGTAGAATCCTCCTTTATCGCTTCGAGTAAAGTAAGTTGGTTGATTCACGAATGGAACAGAATCCTTTTCATAAAGGCAAATAGTTGCATTTGAAATCGTTTCGCCTGAGTACGCAGAAGTTATTCTTCCTTCATGTTGCAGCGAATCAATAAAATTCCCGGTTGAAAAAACCACCTGGATAATGCTGTCGTTGCCTTCATTCAAGTCGCGGACAGTTCCGTTCAAACTTAAAATGTAAGTTGTTTCTTCCTTTAACGGCTGATCCCATGAGATTGTAACCGTTCTTTTGTCCTGGCTTGCTGTTATTGGCCCAACATCCGGACTCATTGTAACGGAAGTAGACGGATCTTTAAGCGTAATGTATTCGTTGAAGGTGAGTTTGACTTCAGTCGGATGTACATTTGTTGTACCCGAAACCGGTTCCATTTCTGTTGGAGCAGGAGCAGTTTCATCACGGTTTCCACCCGTAAGTGGAATGATATCAGCACAGCCGTTCAGTGCGAAAAGAGCAACTATTACAAAACTGAGCCTAACCAAGTACATAATTCATTCAAGTAAGTTTCATCAGTCGAATCAAAATCGTTCAACTGATCGCTATCAACGTCAAGAACACCGATAATATTTCCTTCCGTTGTGCGGATAGGAACTACAATTTCGCTTTTTGAGGCCGAACTGCATGCTATATGTCCGGGAAATGCCTCCACATCCGGGACGAGTAATGTTTTATTTTGCGCCCAGCTTGTTCCACAAACACCTTTTCCTTTCGGAATTCGTGTGCAGGCAAGAGGTCCCTGGAACGGCCCAAGTATCAGGTCGTTTTGTTCTACGAGGTAAAATCCTACCCAGAAAAAATCGAATGTCATTTTAAGTACAGAAGAAACATTCGCAAGATTAGCGGTTGCATTTACACTTGGGTCATACAATGCCTTGATTTGAGAGATCAAACTCAAATATTTTTCTTCTTTCGTTCCCTGAACAATAAAAATTTCTTCTGCCACTTTCAGATTTTGAACAAAAGTAAGGAATAACATTCCTTAGGTGGTAAAAACCGCAAAATCGAACGTAATATTTTGAAATTTCATGCAATCGAAATGATATTTTTGACTAATTTGATTGGAAAACATCATCATGATCGCTAAAAGTCTATTTGAACACATTCTATTTTTCGACATCGAAACCGTACCCGTATTCTATAACTATCACGAACTTGACGAAGCCGGGAAAAAGCTTTTCGATTCGAAAAATGCGCGCTATAAGACAGACGATAAAACCGAGGCGGATGTGTACAATGAAAAGGCGGGAATTTTAGCCGAGTTTGCACGGGTAGTATGTATCTCGGTTGGTTACCTGAATGAAACAAGAACAGGACGTCAAATTCGAATTGCCTCTTTTACTCATGAAGACGAGGAAACATTGTTGAAGCAATTTATTTCCTTGTTGGAAGATCATCCGAAATACAACATTCTGTGCGGACACAATTCAAAAGAATTCGATATTCCCTTTTTATGTCGCCGAATGCTGATTCACGGCATGAAATTACCGCATGTCCTTCAAATCGCGGGGAAAAAACCGTGGGAAATTCCGCACCTTGATACAATGGAATTATGGAAATTCGGCGATTTCAAAGCATATACCAGCCTGGCACTTTTGTGTTACGTATTCAATATTCCAACACCAAAAGATGATATTTCCGGTGCTGATGTTGCCCGTGTGTTTTACGAAGAAAAAGATCTTCCGCGAATTGCACGTTATTGCGAAAAAGACGTGATTGCACTTATCCAGTTATTCCTGCGAATGAACAATGAACCTCTTGTGGATGAAGCTGAAATCAACATCAAAGGCGCTCCCACCACACTAGGTAATCCTTGATTTGTGACTTAGAGTAGTCGAAGTCATTTCTGAATCTCTAATCGGAGGTATTTATTGTCGACTTCCAGGAAGTACATTCCAGTTTTCAATTCCGTAAGGTCAATCGTTTCGTTCACAAGGTTTCCAATCAAAATAAATCGTCCGTTAACATCAACTACTCGTACCTGCTGATCTTGAGCTCCTGCTACGTGAAACTCACCATTCGAAGGATTCGGGTAAAGTTTGATCTTTGAATTTTCACTTTCGTTAATTCCTGCATTATTGTAATTCACCACAACGATCACCGTATCCCTGTTACATTCCGATAAAGCTATAAGGCGAAGTGTGTATGTTCCGGGTGCAGATAATTGATGCGAAATATCATCAGTAGTATAATGCGTGCCTTCAATCGTCCAATCCAATTCTTCATCGTGAGTGGAAGTAGAAGTTGCCGTGAGCAAACCGTTCTGGTCTAAATTCCAATCGAAGCTTGCTACCGTCCGCTGCTCAATGGAATGTAAATGGTACAAATCCAGGTCATCCAAAACGGAAACACCAGCTGCATTTTGGAGAATTGCCGCGGTCGCCGGATCAACACCGCCGAAATAAGTAGCTCCAACAGGAGTTTCCTGGAAAACGGATGCGTAAAAAGTACAGGCAATCAGATAAGTTCCTTCCAATGAAGGGTGTGAACCATCACCACTGTAAAGTTGAATTGTTGGATGGTTGTCGCGAATATATTTCCAGGCAACTGCTACCGGAGAAACCATCGCTTCGGCACTATCAGCGAAACGCATGTATGCATTATACAAGCGCTCATTCATCTTTGCAAAAGTATTGATGGAATCCCATTGCGGATCACCGGTTTCCCTCCCCCATGTCATGTAATACATCACATTTGTACATGGTGAAATTGCATAAGCACTGTCTGCCAAAAGATTGGAATAGGGAAGCGTATTTGTATTTACCTGTGCATAAGGAAAAGACGGCTCCTGGCTTTGCGCCTGAAGTACAACCAGGTTCCATTCCTGCTGGTGCATGGCGGTAAACGTTTGCGGATCATTGTATTGATTTTGAAATGTAAATCCACCATTTGTTTTGGAGCCTACTGTGACCGTTTTTCCAAGGTTGGTTGACAATGCATCAAACATTCCCGGTAAATCGTTAACATAGGTATAACTATTGCCTATGAACAGCACTTTTGAATCCTGCGCGAATGAGGAACTAATAAAAAGGAGAAAAAAGGAGATGGAAGAAAGTTGTTTCATTTTCATTATTTAGTTTCAGAGAAGACTCCCTTTATTTTTTACCGTTGCCCATCATTTTGTTCAGATAAGATTGAATTATTGAAATCCCACGAAACAAAAAACCCTGTAGTGATGGCAACATCTACTACAGGGTTTTGTTTCAATTAATATCCTAATTACTTCACAACGAATGGCATCGTAAATGATGCTGTTCCTTCTGTCAAATTAACGAAGTAAGAACCAGCCGCCAATTGCTCAGTTGAAATAAACACCATGTTTTCTCCCTGCACAGCCTGAATAGCATGAGTTTGAACAATTTTCCCCATGATGTCCGTAATCACCACGTGCATTGCCTGAGTTGCAGTAGCATTGAACTTCACGTTCAATTCATTGTCTGCCGGATTCGGATAAAGAATAGCTCCATTAACAGAAGTCAATTCATCCAATCCAACAACAACCGCATCAGATTCAGGGCCTTCGTAAATATTGATATCGTCAAGGTAAACATTGTTTCCGCCTCCTGATTTGAACTCAAATTTGAATCTGAAATTTTCAACCCAGTATGCACTTGTCATGTTCGTAACGTGAACTGTAACCCAGTTAGCAGCTGTTGGTGTCCATGCACTTGCAGCCGTAGCACCCTGTGTCATAGTTGTTGCACTCAATGTTTTACGAACGTTCCATGTTTCAGCACAGTCGTTTGTAAAGTATACTTTCAATTGGTCTGAGTTTGCACTGCTTCTTTTTCTGTAAGCATAACGGAAAGAGAATGTTGCTTCGGGAGCTGTAATTCCTGATAAATCCACTTGTCCTGAAATCAGGTTGTCGATAGCATCAGCAGCGGCACCGAAGTTTGCCAGCTTAACAGAGTTTGTTCCTGAGTTACCCGCAGTGTTCGTAACTGCCCATGCAGTAGAATTTCCAGGAGTTTCAACAAACCAGCGAGTTGAACCGCTGAAGTTGCTCATTCCTTCGAAGCTTTCGTAGAAAGGAAGTGTTTCGTTGTTCGGAAGAACTACGATAGACATTGTATAATCGTCCGTTGTACTTCCGTCTGTAGCCGTTAGAGTTACCGTGTAAGTACCAGGAGTATTCCATGTAGTTGTTGCATTTTGAGAAGTTGCACTTGCTGGTGATCCTGAAGGGAAAGACCATGTCCAACCTGAAACTGCGTTAAAGGATTCATCTGTGAAATCTACTGCCTCACCTGCACAAACCTGTAATTTAGGAGTGCTGAATTTCGCCTGGCAAAGTACTGGAGTAGCTCCCGCACCAACCGCATTCAGGTTAGAAGCGGAAACAACGTTAGCACGACCTGTACTTGAAACCGTAAGTGCTGTACGCATTCTCGTTACCTGACCTGCAGTAAACATTTTAGAACAATAAGAGTAATCCATATAGTTCTCCACGTTGTCGATTTGGTCAAATCCCCAGTAAGCATTGTCTTCGCTACATGTATTTGCACCAAGGGCACAAGAAGTTGAACCGATACAAGCCGGAGTGTCGCTTACACCATCAGTATCACAATCAACACCAGGGTTATTGGATCCACCCCAAACGTGTTCAAGGTTCAACCAGTGACCAACTTCGTGTGTTAATGCACGGCTTGAGTATGTAGAAGAAGTTCCGATGCTTCCAAGGTAGTTGTTCAAAATAAAGATTCCGTTTTGCATAGATGATGCAGACCATCCAGCCGGAAGCATTGTGTAACCTGCAGCACCGCCAATCTCAGCACAGATATATATGTTCAGGTATTTGTTCCCTGGCCATTGACCCTGGTAAACATCATTTCCTGCAATTATAGCACTGATTTGAGCAGAACCATCAGCACCATTGAATGTCAATGGACTAACCGTTCTTGTAATTCCCGAAAAACAGGCACCGTTCGGAGCTTTCGTAGCCAATTCGAACTTGATATCTGCTCTGGCACGAATCGTTTGGAAAGGAGCCTGAACTGAAGCTGTATCGGCATTCAACATAGCGTAATCACGATTCAGAATCGCAAGAGCCGACATAATCTGATCCTTGCTGATATTCTCTGCGCCTCCATTGTGAAGCACGTGGAATACTACCGGAATGGTATATTCAAATGCTTTTTCAGTACCTGATTTATCCGCATTGTTCATCAACGCTTCAAATTCAGCTCTTTCTTTGGCAAGTTGTTTAGCCAAAGCCGGATCTGCAAGAAGTTCTGCTTGTTTTTTGTGGGTGATGCAATATTCAACATCTTCACCGTCACGCATATTAGATTTATCTAAAACTCGATTAGGGGTGGTTTGCGCCTTAACTATACCAATAGCGGAAATAGTAAGGAGAGAGAGCATAATTTTTTTCATTTTATACGAGCTAGTTTTACATTAATTATGATACCTGACACCAATTATGGTTGTAAGTATGCATGGCAAAAGCGTCGGAAATTTACAAAAACTTAATTGAAATGTAAATTAAATGTAGTTAACGGTAACTTTTTTTGATTAAATGGATTAGCCAATTTCACCCACTGTCCATAGAACCTTGTCTAAAGGCCTCATGTGAATTAACTGCGACAGTTTCTCTGCTACTTCTTCCGGTGGAAGCAAGTCGCCGTTGGCGTGAAGGCCCTTAAATCGTTCTACCGCTGAAAAATCTTCCTGTCCCGCTTTACGGATTTTCTCTTGCATTGCGGTATCTACAACTCCGGGAGAGAAGGAATAAACCCTGAGTTTTGAATTTTCCTTTTCATTCTCCTCTGCCTGAACTGTTTCCAGGAAAAGGTCTACCGCAGCTTTGGAGGCGCAATAGCTTGCCCATGACGCAATCGGACGTTTTCCGGCACCGGAACTAATAAATACACAGGTGAATTCCTGTTGGTTAGACCTGGCGGCTATTTTATAGAAGATTTCCATGCCGGAAGAAAAATTTACCTGCATCACTTCAGAGTGAGAAGTGTTTTCCAAATCCGTAAATCGACCAATCTCGCCCAAAACACCGGCGTTATGGATGAATACAATGTCTTCCGCCATTTCCGGGAAGGAAAGTTCTTCAACTTCTGAGGCACTGGAAAGATCGCAGAACAAATGGGAATAGTTCTTATGCTCGATGGTTGTTGTTCTGCCAATACCTAGCACTTGTCGTCCTTTTGACAAATAGAGTTCAGCAACGGCTTTGCCTATTCCCCGGGATGCTCCTGTGATGATTATCATAAAAATCAGTAGGGGGTTGGTCGCGACCAACTCCTACATTTTACTTTAATGCTTGTTCCAAATCGGCGATCAAATCCTCAACATCTTCCACTCCTACACTCAAGCGAAGAAGATGATCTACAACTCCTGCCTTTTCTCTATCCACTTTCGGAATAGATGCATGCGTCATGGTCGCCGGATGGTTGATCAAAGATTCTACTCCACCAAGTGATTCTGCCAGGGAGAACACTTTAAATGATGATGCTACTTTGAATGTATTCTCTAGGCTTGTGTTCTTCAGAACGATGGAGATCATTCCACCGAAGTCACGCATTTGACTTTTTGCAATAGCATGATTCGGATGATCCTCAAATCCTGGCCAGTAAACTTTTTCAATTGCCGGATGGCCTTTAAGGAAATGAGCAATCTTACGCCCGTTCTCGCAATGTCTCTGCATTCTTAAGTGCAGGGTTTTGATTCCACGAAGAACAAGGAAAGAATCCATAGGCCCTGGATTTGCTCCGGAACTGTTCAAAATGAAGTACAATTGTTCGTGTAATTCGTCGCTGTTGGTGATTAACGCACCCATAACAACGTCTGAATGTCCGCCCAGGTATTTTGTAACGGAATGCATAACGATATCTGCTCCAAGATCCAGCGGATTTTGTAAATAGGGTGACGCAAACGTATTGTCAGCAACCATTAGAATGTTATTGTCTTTTGCAATTTGCGAAACCGCCTTGATATCAATGATCTGCATTGTTGGATTGGTTGGCGTTTCTGCCCAGATCAATCGTGTTTTATCGTTGATATATTGTTTAACGTTTTCAGCATTTGTCAGATCAATGAAATGAAATTTGATCCCGAATTTCTCGTATAACTTAACGAACAAACGGTAAGTTCCACCATAAAGATCGTCGCCTGTAATTACCTCATCACCAGGATTCAACAACTTCAAAACAGCATCAGTTGCCGCAACCCCACTACTGAAACAAACACAGTGTTTCCCGTTTTCCAAAGCAGCAAGATTGGCCTGCAAAGCTTCACGAGTCGGATTTTTCCCACGCGCATACCCAAAACCTTTGTTTACACCGGGAGCTTCCTGAACGTAAGTTGAAGTTTGGAAAATAGGCGTCATGATTGCACCTGTTGTTGGATCTGGCTGAACCCCTGCGTGAATTGCTTTGGTTCCGAATTTCATGTTTTGATCGTTCATTTTCGACGAAATTTTATGCCCGACAAAAGTAACGCTTGTAATTGATTACTTCAATTAAAACTTCAAATACATCAACAGATAATTGAATTCCATCACCCTTTCATTATTTAGTGTGTAAAGTTCAAAATGAACATGCGGTCCTTTCTTTGAACCAACACCGGTGAAATAGATCAAGCCAAAATTATTTTCCATTACAGGTCCCTGAATTCTGTTGGTGTTTGGTGTTGCACGATGCCATTTTGAGCTTAAACCACTGGAAGTAAAATCGAAAAGCCGGTAACCACGCTTAATCTTTACTTCAGAAATCTCTGCATAATGCACGTCTCCTGATAAGATCATTACTCCGTTTGCCTTTGTTTTCCGGAGTAGTTTCAAAAAACGCTTTTTCTCTTTTGGGAAATTATTCCACGATTCATAACCGTTGTAACTGTGAGCAAATTGAATGCTACTGCAAACCAAACGTACATCCGCCGGTTTTTCCAGTTCTTTCTCCAGCCAAACCCATTGCTCTTCACCGAGAAGTGTAGATTCCCGCGAATAGTTCGGGCAATAGTTCAAACCGTAGGAATAACAAGTGTCCTTTGCCATTCGGTCGTCATAAGGAAGTAACTCATCCCTGAAATAGCGCGTATCAAGCATGATCACCTGGATCACCAACCCACTGTCACGGATAAAATACGAAGTATAAATCCCTTCATGGGTCCTTCTTTCCGAACTGAGCGGTTCCTGGAAAAAATCGTAGAACAACTCGGTTGATTCTTTCTTCATGGGATAAGAACTTCCCGCGTCATTTTCGCCGAAATCGTGATCATCCCATGTTGCCCAGATTAGTGTGCTGTCTTTTAAATGCTGGTAAGAAGTATGATCGTTCAAAATGGAATAACGTAAGCGCATTTCCGCTGTATCTCTCGTATCCGCATAAATATTATCCCCCAGGAACAAAAAATGTGTGGGATGATGGGTCATGATTGTATCGAAAATATCCAGTGGATCCGATTGGCGTGCACAGGATCCAAAAGCGATCATGCTCTGCTGTGCTTGTGAGAACGAAACAATGAAAATAAAGATGGGGAATAGGAAATTGCGCATGCGGGTAATTTTGCGTTGTGAAGATAATGAACTCCACAGAGATTCTATGCTTTTAACTAAGTTTCGTTACTTTCGTTAATTCGTAATTATGTCTGATTCTCCGTTCAATATACAGCGATTTATTCATGACCTGTCTGATATTCCACTATCTGATATGTTGTGCGCACTGGATATTGACAATAGGAAAGTCATAGAACTTCATTCGCTTCCTGCAGAAAAAAACACGCTGGAAATTCAACAGGTAAGATCGATTCTTAAACAAGCATTGGAATTCAGGAAGGAAGCCGATATCAATTCCCTGTGTGCTGTTCATTTTTTAATTCATTGGAAAATTGATGGACAGGAACTGCTCACCCCGCTTTTTCTGCACCCAATAGAATGGACGGTAAACAAACAAAAGCAGGAGTTGAATATTCAATCTGATGAATACTTCGAACTGAATCCTTTTGTGAAACGCACTCTTCGGATCTTAACGAATGAGGAAGCGGATCTCGACCAACTTTCAAAAGCGGAAGTGTTGGAGACGATTAACATTTGGAAAGCTACCCATAACCTGGATCTGAAACTTGAGGACAACATATTCCTGGGGAATTTCCATTACCATCGTTACCACATTCTCAGAGAATTGGAAGGTATTGCAAAGGCAGAAACGGAGTCGTTACTATTGAATAACCTGCTTGGTGAAAACACCGGTGAAGTTGAAAAGATGAAGTTGAATGCCGGGTTACTGAACGTTGCCGATACGGATCAATTGAGCGTTTTCAAAGCTTTTGAAGACGGGAACGTAGTGGTTCAGGGCCCTCCCGGAACAGGAAAATCACAGGTTCTGGTGAATTTGCTGGGGAAGTTGATGTCGGCTGAAAAACGAATCCTGGTGGTTTCGGAAAAGAAGGTTGCACTTGAAGTGATCACTTCCAAGCTTACTGATTTGAAATTGAATCCTTTTGCTTTCGTGGTCCACAGTCAGACAAAAAGCAGGGATTTACTTGAACATCTAAAAAGCACCTGGCTTTTGCTCGAAGCAGGTGAAGATAAATACAACGCGGGTCTGAACCTTTCAGAACAACGGTTCTCTCAGCTGCAGCAATTGCTGGACCGGTTGAGTTCCCCGAACCTCGTGGGAGGTGTTTCTTACAATGAATTCCTGGAACTCAGGAAAGAAACGCCCCTTGAAAATGTTGAATTTCGTTCAGACACCCCGACAATTGACGAATGGCTGAAGCATAAGAATACTGTTCGAACACTCGATATTACTCTTGGAGGATTAAATAAATTCTCCGGATATAAACCGGTATTTTTTCAATTAAACCATGGCGACAGAAAGTTCAAATCCTGGTTGGAAACACTGGCAGTTCTCAAGTTGGTACTACCACTTCATTCTTTTAATGATCTGACGGCGTTGTATGAATCTCTGGGCAGATGTCAATTGATTGAAAACGAAAAGTACAAGCTTTACACAAGCCTGATTGAGAAACCAAAGGAGTGGAAGAAGTTTGAACGTAATCGTTTACGATTAGCTGCGATCAACAAAGAGTTGGATCAGCAGAAAGCAGAAATTGATCTTTGGAAAACGCAGCCATCGATCTCCGAAATAGAAAGTTATGAAACGGCGAAAGGTTATTTTGTCAAATCGAAGATAAAACGAAAGTTAACCTCTTATTTACGGGAGAAAGCAGTTGATCTTGAAATAGCAGTTACTAACTGGAAGAAATTAGAAACACTCAGAACCGAAGCAACTACTTTAGAAGCTTATTTTACCGGTTTGGAACTTTCTCCTAATAGCTGGGAACTGGAATTGGGAAGTGCATTTGTCAAGAGTATTAATAGCGAATCTCAGGCAAAGCTGGCAGAAGTTTCAGGTTGGACTACCGAAAAACGTCGAACCATTTTGAGTTTTCAGGCGCAAATAGAGAACCTTTACAAGGATTTACAGCGTTATTTGCTTTTGGAGGGCGACACTGACCTGGAAGCAGCTGTTTATAGATTATCTCAAAACTTTGAGCATATATTCACCTACAGTTCCCGAATTCAAACCATTCCGCTTTCTATACTGAACTTATTTGAAGAAGCTGGAAATTGGTTTGATCTACAACGACTTATCTTATTTTCGAATTGGAGAAAAACAGAGGCATTATTCCCTGAACTTATCAAGTTTAACGGTGATTTGCTCCTGGCAAGGATAGAGAATTGTATTGCCGAACAAGATCGCGATCTGAATGCTTTTGCTATTGAGTTAAACCATATTCAGCATAAGAAATTCAGAGAAAACAATGCTTTAATTCTCAAAGCTTCGCAGAAATGCACCCCTGAAGAAAAAGAACTTCGGATTCGCCTGAAAAGGGGAAAAGCTTTACTGGTAAAAGAATTCGCAAAATCAAGGAGTCATATTTCCATCAGGGAATTACTGGATTCTGATGCGAGACTGTGGATTCAGGACTTGCTTCCGGTTTGGCTCGCAACTCCAACCCAGGTTGCGGATCATTTTCCGCTTTCTGCCGAATTGTTTGATGTCGTCATTTTTGATGAGGCAAGCCAGATTCCGCTACCAAATGCTTTCGGGGCTTTATACCGTTCCAAACGTGCGTTGGTGGCAGGTGATGAGCAACAAATGTCGCCAACTTCCTATTTCGGTAAAAAATGGTCGGGACATGACCTGTTACACCAGACGTTGTTCTATTTTAACCGTGTTCCGCTGCGGCATCACTACAGAAGTGAACATGTGGATTTGATCGCTTTTTCCAACAAACATTTTTATAACAACGAACTGCTCGTTTATCCTTCTGCAAAAAGAAAACAAGTGCTTTTCAGCTATTTTACACGGGATGCCGTTTTCGAAGATCGAAAGAATGAAACTGAGGCCAGGGAACTTGCAAAAAATCTAACATCCGTTGATTGGTCAAAACGCATAGGAATTGTGGCTTTTTCCGAAGAACAATTAAAATGTATCTGGAATGCCTGTGATGCAAAAACGCAAGAATTGATCTCTGAAGGACAGGAAAACAATACGGTTTTCTTTAAAGCGCTTGAACAAGTTCAGGGAGACGAAGCCGATCTGCTTTTTGTTAGCTTGGGTTATGCAAAAAATGCGGCGGGAGAATTTCATCTGCGTTTTGGTCCGTTGAACCAGAGCAACGGTTATAAGCGCTTAAACGTATTGCTTACCAGGGCAACCCAGGAAATCCATTTTTTCCATTCAGTCTCTGCCCAGGATTTCGGAATAGTTTCCAATGAAAGTGTTGATTTGCTTCGCCGTTTTATCTCCGACCTGGAAGCCAACGAAACAGTTTCGCAACTTACTTTTCCGCATTCTTTGGAACCTGTAACAGAACTTCCGAATAAACTGATCTTTGAAAATCTGACTTCTTCCGTTCCAAATGCTGTAGAGCTTACAACCTTAATTCGTGTAATGAAATCGCGAGGTTGGAGTCCTACTATAATCAACTAAATCAACCTATTAGTCAATATTTTAATAAAATATTGTTATTTCTGCTTAATTTCAAACACTTCAATAAAACAACAACATATGAAAACTGCTTTGAGAACCATCTCGCTAACCGCAGTGACCTTGCTTTCCGTTGCAACAGTGTTTGCCCAAGATTCGAAACAAGTCATAACCAACTACCTGAAAAATAATGCGGCTACCTGGGGCCTTACTCCTGATGACGTAAAAGACATCACAATTGCTTCAACTGCAAGTTCATTGTCTCCGGGAACAAAACATATTTTTATTCACCAGGTTTATCAAAACACACCCGTTGTGAATGGCTTGGCTTCAGTGGCGGTCAAAAACAATGAAGTTGTTCACATTGCACCCCGATTGGTTGCTTTATCAGGTTTACCGGTAAACACAATTGCATTAACTCCAAATGATGCCATTGTTAAAGCTTGTGAGCAATTGAATATTCCGTATTCTCCGGTTGCGATAATCTCTGAAAATAAATCCGACAATCAATATCTTTTCGGTGCGGGAATTCTGGCTTATGACAATGTTCCGGTGAAATTAATGATCCGTGCGGAAAAAGGCCAATTGAACTATGTTTGGGACTTGAGCATCAATCCTATCGGGTCAACAGATTGGTGGTCGGTACAGATCTCTGCCTCAACCGGAGAAATGTTATTCAAAAATAACTGGACTGTTTCCTGCGGACATAATCATACAGCTGTAAATTCAGTTTGTAAAGAAACTGCCGTTACCTGTGCTCCGCCCCCACCACCGGGAGCAGACCAATATAAAGTTTACGGATTGCCACTGGAAAGTCCGAATCACGGAAATCGTGGAATCCTGATCAATCCTTCTGATGTTACTTATTCTCCTTTCGGTTGGCATGATACAAACGGATTAACAGGGGACGAATACACGATCACACGTGGAAATAACGTTTATGCGTCCGAAGATATGGATGACGATAATCAACCGGGATACGCGCCAGATGGTGGCCCCGCTTTGGATTTCAACTTTGAGTACGATTCTACTTTAGGTCCGTTAGGGAATATGGATGCGGTTATTACGAACCTCTTCTATATGAACAACGCCATTCATGATATTTTGGCGTATTATGGATTCGACGAGGAAAGCGGGAACTTCCAGGAAAAAAACTATACAAACCAGCCAGGCGGAAGCGACGGTGTAAATGCCGATGCTTATGACGGAAGCGGAACAGATAATGCAAACTTTTCAACTCCACCGGATGGATCGAATCCACGCATGCAGATGTATTTGTGGAACGTGAACAGCGGCAGTGCGCATTTGCGATTGCATTCTCCTGATTCACTCGCAGGTAATTATAACACTGCATATGCAACATTTGGTCCGTCAATAGAGGTAAACAATCCTATTTTAGGAGAATTGGTGCTGGTACTGGATGATGGTGTGGATACAACTGATGCCTGCGACAATATTCAAAATGGTCCGGAATTGAACGGAAAAATTGCCCTTGTAAGAAGAGGGAACTGCAACTATATCGAAAAAATGTATGCTTGTCAGAATTTGGGAGCGCTTGCTGTAGTTTTTATTAATACGCAGAACACCATCCCGGGATCGATAGGCGGAACTGCCCAGGCTGGCAATCCGGTTACCATTCCTGCATGTATTATCGGTAAAATGGACGGTGACAGTATTATTGAATCGTTGATTGCTGGTGCCACGGTAAATGCAGAATTATGGAGTTCAGGAGATATCGACGCTTTTGATTCTGACCTGGATAACGGTGTAATTGCACATGAATATGGCCATGGAGTTTCTAACCGATTGGTAGGTGGATCAGGAAATGCGAATTGCATGTGGAACGAGGAGCAGCTTGGTGAAGGCTGGTCGGACTTCTTTGCGCTTATTCTTACCATGAAATCAGATATGCCGGCTGAACGCACACGCGGAATGGGAACATACGTAAACGGTGAAGCTGTTACCGGCGTTGGAATTCGTCCGACACGCTACTCTACCAATTTCGGAATGAACGCTGCAACTCTTGGATACTCTAATTCAATGACAGCAGTTCATAGCAGAGGTTATATCTGGAATACGATGTTGTGGGAAATGACATGGGACCTTATCGAAGAGTACGGATTTGATCCGAATATTAAGTCGGGAACCGGCGGAAATAACATGGCGCTTGCTTTGGTAGTTGAAGGAATGAAATTGACAGCATGTAATTCCGGCTTCGTTGATGCACGCGACGGAATTCTGGCTGCCGATGAATTGTTGTACGATGGTGAAAACCAATGTTTGATCTGGAGAGCTTTCGCCAGAAGAGGCTGCGGACTTTCAGCAGATTCAGGGAGTCCTGATATTGCTGACGATCAAACCGAAGCATTTGATGTTCCCAAATCATGTGAACTAAGCGTGAGTGAAAACCAACTTTCCGAATTGTTCGTTTATCCGAACCCGGGAACAGGAATGATCACTGTTGAATTAGGGAATTCGGTGAATCCAACAGAACTACAGGTAGTTGATATCACAGGAAAAGTAGTTCTTACACAGGCAATCAACTCCGGATCAACCGCTGTTCAATTGAACTTGACGGAACTGACAAAAGGAGCATATATCATTCGTGTTACTGACGAAAAAGGAATTTTGGTAAAAGAATGGCTGAAGTATTAAATTGAGAATGTAAAATTGATAAGAGAAAGGAGCTGATAGCTCCTTTTTTTGTGTTGAACAAGACTCGATGACCGCTGAGTTATTATTTTTTCAAAAGAAAGGTGACTGAGCGTAGTCGAAGTCCCTTTATTTCTTCTCAATTTTGCATTTTGAAATTTTCAATTGACTTTTCATGATCACAATAGATAACCTTAAGGTTGAATTTTCCGGCAGAACACTTTTCAGCGACATCAATTTTGTGGTGAACGAGAACGACAAAATCGCCCTTATGGGGAAGAACGGTGCGGGGAAATCTACCTTAATGAAGATCATTGCGGGTGAGAACAAACCAACAGGCGGAAAAGTAGCTGCACCTAAAGATGTTGTCATCTCGTATCTTCCACAGCATTTGTTAACTGAAGACAATTGTACTGTTTTCGAGGAAACCAGCAAGGCGTTTGCCGGAATCTTTGCTATGCGAGATGAAATCGAGAGCATTAATACGGAATTGACCGTTCGCACGGATTACGACAGTGATGAATACATGAAACTCATTGAACGTGTTTCGGAATTAAGCGAGAAGTTCTATTCTATTGAAGAGATCAATTACGACGGTGAAGTGGAAAAAGTGCTGAAGGGAATGGGCTTTGAAAGAGAAGATTTCACGCGCCCGACTTCAGAATTCAGTGGTGGATGGAGAATGCGTATTGAACTGGCGAAAATCCTGCTTCAAAAACCCGATCTGATTCTGCTTGATGAGCCGACAAACCACATGGATATTGAATCGATCCAATGGCTGGAAGATTTCCTGGTAAATAGCGCCAAAGCGGTTATGGTAATCTCTCACGACCGTGCTTTTGTGGATGCCATAACTACCCGTACCATCGAGGTAACGATGGGTAGAATTTACGATTACAAAGCAAGTTATTCCCATTATTTGGAGTTGCGTAAAGAACGCCGGGAACAACAGCAAAAGCAATACGAAGAACAACAGAAATTCATTGCGGAAACAACAGAGTTTATAGAACGATTCAAAGGGACTTATTCTAAAACACTACAGGTTCAATCACGTGTAAAAATGTTGGAGAAGCTGGATATTATTGAGGTAGATGAAGTAGATAACTCTTCACTTCGATTGAAATTCCCCCCTGCTCCGCGATCAGGTTCATATCCTGTTGTAATAACAGATGTAGAAAAAACTTATGGTGATCATTTGGTTTTCTCTGACGTCAACGTAACGATAGAACGTGGTGACAAGGTAGCTTTTGTGGGACGAAACGGTGAAGGTAAGTCAACGCTGGTAAAAGCGATCATGAAAGAAATTGAAGTGAACAAAGGGAAAGTGGAATTGGGTCACAACACACAGATCGGTTATTTCGCGCAAAACCAGGCTTCGCTTTTGGATGAAGATCTGACCATTTTCGAAACCATTGACCGAATTGCAGAAGGTGATATTCGTTTGAAGATTAAGGATATGCTCGGTGCATTCATGTTTGGCGGTGAGATTTCTGCGAAAAAGGTGAAAGTACTATCAGGAGGAGAAAAAACGCGTTTGGCTTTAATGAAACTGCTTTTGGAACCGGTGAATTTACTGATCCTGGATGAGCCTACGAACCACCTGGATATTCGTACGAAAGACATTATCAAAGACGCACTTAAAGCGTTCGACGGAACGTTGATCCTGGTTTCTCACGACAGGGATTTCCTTGACGGCTTGGCTTCAAAAGTGTTTGAATTCGGCAACAAGAAAGTGAAAACGCATTTTGAAACTATTGGCGAATTCCTTTCAAGAAAGAAGATGGATAATTTACGTGAGATAGAACGCAAAGGGTAATTCTAAATTTCAAAATTGTAAATTCTAAAGATGTTGTTTTGGTATTTAGAATTCAAGAAAGAATCGTGCGTATCACGTCCAATGATTTCAGTGGTCGCCACCCGGAAATCTGGTAACTGAGATAATCGATCAACGCATCCATAGCAAGCATGCGTTCTTCCCTGTGCAGATGAAGTGCAAGGAGTTCCGAACGTTCGAGTTGCAACGCCATTTTACAACTTTCAATTCCTTTTGAACTATGGTAGAACGGGTGATCAGGTTCGAGTTGTACAAATGCGCCTCTCTTAAAATCAAGGATCTTTGCGTCAGGATTGTCGCTTTCATCAGGAGTAATTCCGGCATGGCGGACACATTCTGCCAAAAACCAAAGCGGGTAGGAACTTAACTCATCAGAGGCGTTCAACCAGGCGAGCTCCAGGTGCAGTTGTTCCACAAATTCTTTGTCGGGTTGCCCTTGCTTTACCAAATGGCTCACAACTTCTGCCATGAAGAAACAAATACAGGATTTTAACGGGTCGATGGAAAGTTTCGGGATAGGAAAAAGAGTTGACCAATCGGTAATTTTGCCCATTTCCGAATCGTTTCTGCGGAAATAGCTGAATTCAACAGGTTGCATCAGGAGAATGGAAACTCCTTTCTTTCTCTTCGCCCCCTGGAATAAAAATGATTGTAATCCGTGTTCTTTGGTGAAAATTCTTAGCACATAACTGGTTTCGGAATAATCCGTTTTCCCCAGAACAATTCCCTGATCTACTGCTTTCATCGCACGATGGCCACTTTCCCTACTTTTTTGCCTTTTCCTTCGTTTGTTGCCGTCCAGATTACGTAAACACCACTCACCACTTTTTCACCGGTAAGTGTTTTGCCGTTCCATGTTGCCGTTCCACCGTTCGAAGTGGTTTGATAAACCAGGTTTCCTGCCACATCTGTGATTTTCACGTCGCTGTTGTAGCGAATTCCCTGAATGGTAATCACACCTTCATAGTCAGGAGTTACAGGATTCGGGAATACTGTTGTAGTCTCGTATTTTTCGTCTTCGTAAGTTGCATCGGTTCGCAAAGAAACCAAACCAAGATCGGTAACTATGAACAACTCACCGGTTTTGTGGTTGAAATCCATATCCATGATATTATTGGAGATCAACGGGCTGTTTTCTTTGGTGTAATAAGAAATTACTTCCTGTCCATCGGCACTTAGAAGGAAAACCCCCGTGCTTGCCGTTGCGATCCATTTCCGGTTCCCACCATCAATCTCGATATCGGTAATTGGCGTATCTCCCAAAAGATCCTCCACGTTTCCTTCGTATTTAACAAGGATCTTTGTTGCATCCAGCACTCCTGAAGCCGAAAACAAACTTTCGCTGTTGTATAAAACCACGAAACCGCTTTCTGTTCCTATCCAGATCTCATTGTCGAAATCGCAGGCAATTGCCGTTACAACATCTGATGGTAAATTCCCGTTTCCTTCTCCGGTCCCCAGAACTTTATACGTATCATCCGTAGTAACAGAAGGTGTTCCGTTGTCGTTATAACCCACCAAACCTGTTCCGTAAACACCAAACCACTTGTTGAGGTTATAATCGATCGCCAATTTAGTGGTGTATTTTCCTATCGTACTTGTACCCGTATTGAATTCCTGCCATGTCCCATCCGTCATGCGGACTTTCAGCGGTTTGGTGCTGTAACCGTTACACATCCAGAGATTTCCGTTTTCATCGTATTCTACTGCCGAAACACAAACATTCCCGTTTCCAAGTGTAGTGGTTTCAAGAATCGAATTGGAAGCAGAATAAACGTTCGTTACTGTTTGACCATTCACCAGGCTTAACCCGTTTGCTGCATAACAGCCCAAGGCCATTTCCTCCTCGTTCAAAGGATTGATAGCTCCGGTGCTCAGATCGAAGGTCAGGTTATCATTCCAAATCGCCTGATTTTCCTGGCTGTAAAGTGTCCAGCTTTCCTCTTTGAATGTGTAAACACCACTACGTTTGTAATTGAACTGTACACGGTCCTGGATTCCGCTGCACACCAAAATTTTATCACTGTAAGCATTCACGGAAAAGAAATCGTCTTTCGGCGGACCCGCTTTCGAAATAAAGTAATAGCTGAATTCGTTGTTAAAATGAACCAAACCGTTTGCTCCGTCTGCAACCCAGTAAACCGAACCATCCCACACAACAGCTCTTGGGTTCGGTGTTGCGTTCTGGTAATTTCCGATATAAGACACCAAACCTCCGGCAGCATCATAAACCAGGATAGCATTTGAGAACGTAAGTGCAAAGTTATTGTTTACAATATTCAGATCCTCGATTTCCATGTCGAACTGGTCTCCGATCTGCATCTGCATCCCGCCGGGAATCAACTTCATAATGGAGTCCGAACCGTAAACATCTTTTTTCATCAGAACATAAAGATCATTGTCTTTCACCGCTATTTTTCCATACGAACCAGCAACAGGTGCCGTAAAGCGGGCATCCGTAGTCCACTGATTCGGATCTGCCAAAAAGTTGTTCGAAACAGCTCCGATAAAACAACCGTCTTCACTTAAAGCATAAATGGTGTCGTTCAGAATTTCTGCGTCCAGGATACCAACTGTGTTGTTTCCGGGATAATACGTGTCTTTGATCTCATGCTTTGATGGATCAACAACAACAATTCCGAAGCCGGTACTTACGAGGATACGGTTTCCATCTACTGTAAATTCATTGATGGATTTGTTCCCTAGTCCGGAAGCAAGATAAATTCCAGGGATATTGATAACCGAACCGTCAGAAAGGATTTGGTCGAGATTACCGTTTTGGTAACCAACGAGGAAACTTTTTGTAGGTGAGTGATAGATAATACAAGAGACTTTGATATCCGAAAGTCCGTTCATATTGTCGTAAACATGATATTCAGCAGCATTTACGTCGTAAGCCAATATTCCGGAAGAAAGTGCGCACATTGCAAATCCATTTCCACAAGCTACATCAACCCCTTTTGAATGCGGGATATGCATACGCCATTCGCCCATTCCAATTTGGGATACAGCCGTTAACGATGTGGTTATGAAAAGAGAAATGATGAAAAGATTGCGAATCATAGCTTAATTGAAGTAAGGCATAAACGCCAGGTTCTCAAAATTATTTGAAAATATTGATTCGTGAGCGTTATTTACTAAGAAATAGATCTTTCGCTAAACAAATTCCAATTCAAAGTGAACACCTGTTCCGGTCTTTACTTTTTTGAAATTTCCGTTGAGTTGTTCAGAGAACCCTTCTATCAAAAAATGCCCGAAATGCTGATCGGTATCATACGGAACACCGTTGGTTTCGAAACCGGAACCGTTATCTTTATAGGTCATCAGGAACTTGCCGTTCTTTTCTTCAAGCGAAAGTGAAATCTCGCCATGATTCCGTCCTTTGAATCCATGGAGAATGGAATTGGTGATCAACTCATTGATCAGCAGCCCAAGAGGAATCATTTTATCTACCGGAAATTCGAAATTCTTCCCGATATCCAGGTTTAATTTGAAATTAGAGGGTTCATGAACCAACGAGTTCAGGCAATCGTTGAACAGTTTTTTCCAATAATCTGCCACACTGATGAGTGCCAATTCCTTTTGCTTGTACAGGGATTCGTGAATACTAGCAATGGTTTCAATCCGTGATTGTGTTTTGTCGAGAATCCTGTTTGAACTGCTGTTGTCTTCTTCCTCCATTTGCAAACGGATCAAACTGGAAACGATCTGGAGGTTATTCTTTACACGATGATGCATTTCTTTGAGAATGACATCTTTTTCGTTGTTGAGTTTTTCAAGTTCAGCAGTACGCTGTTTTACCTTCTTCTCCAGGTTATCCTTCAATTGGAGAAGTTCGAATTCCGCTTTTTTACGATTGGTAATGTTGGTAGACAGGATAAAGATTCCCTCCGGAATAGGCTCCACACGCAATTCAAACCAGTTTGTTCCTCCGTCGTTGTATACAAACTCATTTTCGAACTGATGAACGGTTCTGTTCTCCATACATTCGCGCAAACGCGCAAACATTTCTGTTTTTTCAATTCCCGGATAACATTCCATCATGGTTTTGCCAATAAGGCTTTCCGTGGTGCTTTGACCCTGAATGGCAACAGTAGTGTTTACATAAAGATATCTCCAGTCATAATCAATGACCTGGAAACCTTCCAGCAAACTGTCCAGAATACTTAAGTTCAAAATAGACCGTTTCAATGAGATAGCGTTTAATTCTGTGAACCAGTAGTTTTACCATTCCAAATTACGAAAAACGTGTTAAATGTCAAGAAGTTAACACCTGTAATTTTTGTTTGGGCAGTTAAACTGAGTGAACGACTTATTTTATTAAACGGTTGTCACTAAGTGAAACTTATTATTTTTGTAGAAATTGGCTCCGTGGCGTCAGCCGCGGCTGATATAGCTTACTGGATTTCTAAATGAAGTAAGTAATATTAGAAAGGCAAACAATTGGCTCCGTGGCGCAACTGTATAGCGCACTGGATTTCGGCTCCAGCGGTTGGGGGTTAGAATCCCTCCGGGGTCACAAGTACAAATAAAGACAACTGCCCACCATTTGGTGGGCAGTTGTCTTTTTATTCCTTTTGATAGGCTTAGCTGGGATAATAAAAAATTACTTGCCCCACCAATAGCGGGGCAGTTATTGTTTTATTCAAACCCTGAGAATAATTAAGCGCAAGTTTGAATGTATTCAAAGTCTAATCAAACCAACCAAATGTTCCTCCCTCCAAAAAATAGACAGCATTGCTATAATTTGATTGAATATAATTCGCTGCACTTTCTGATCGACCTCCGCCTTTGCCACATACAGTAACTATTATAATTTCTTCTTCAAAATCCAATTTTCTGCTTTCCAATTCCTCAATTGTAATGTTTATTGCATTCGGTATATGCAGTTCTTTGAATTCTTCTTGACTTCGAACATCAACGATAATTACTTTTTGATTTTTAAGAATCATTTCTTTCAATCTCGATTGAGAGATACATTTTGTGTTTTTCATTTATTCTCATGTTTTATTTCATTCTTCGCCCAATTACTAACGATGAAAAAATGGTTATTATACCAATTACTATTATCGATGCATTGATTCCAAATGTATCTGCTATGATTCCTGTTAAAATGGCTCCAATGGCATATCCAAGGTCTCTCCATAATCGAAATACACCAATGCTTTTGGCTCTATCAATTGGATGAGTGTTTTCTGCGATAGTTGCTAAAAATGTTGGATAAACCATGGCTGTTCCCCAGCCAAGAAGACAAGAAAGAATTATATAGTCAGAAAAAGAATTAGCAAAGACGAAAAATAGCAGGGCAATCCCTTGTAATAACATACCCCAAAACAGCATACTCTTTTTTCGAAAATGATCGGACATTTTGCCAGTAAATAACTGTCCAATTCCCCAAACAGCGGGATAAGTTGCTGTAATAATGCCGATTTCTCCAATACTATAATTCTTTTGTGCAAGAAGGATTGGGAATAGTCCCCACGCCATTCCATCGTTTAGATTATTAACTAATCCTGCTTGCGTTACAGAACCTAAATTCCGATCAAACAAAGTCGTGTCCCAAAAAACATTTTTCAATCTTGAAATCTTGCTTTCGCTTGACTCTATTCCAACATGATGGCGGGTATCTCTAATAAAGAACACTGAAAGAGTTAATCCTAAAATAGAAAGTAGAATTCCAATATAAAAAGGGTAAGGTCTTAATCCGTATTCACTTGCAATCCATCCTGTTAAAAAGGCAATGACTGCAACTGACAAATAACCCGCAAACTCGTTTAGCCCCATGGCTAATCCTCGATTTTTTTCACCGACCAAATCAATTTTCATGACAACAGTACTAGACCATGTAAGACCTTGATTGATTCCTAGCAAAACATTGGCAAGAATTATCCAGTTCCAATTGTCTGCAAGCATTAGGATAAAGGGAACAGGAATTCCAACAACCCAACCTAGTATCAACAGGTTTTTTCTGCCGAATTTATTCGCTAAAGAACCCGTAAAATAATTGGTGACAGCTTTGACAATTCCAAAAACAATAATAAATGATAATATGGCTGTGTTTACGGCAAGATGAAATTCCTTTTCTGCGATTTGAGGAAGAATAGTGCGCTCCAAACCAACCATTCCTCCTACGAAAGCATTTACTATAATCAATAAGATAAATTGATTGAGATTTTCTTTTAGCCCTAGTTTTATTTCTCTTGCCATTTTGCTTTGATACTTGAATTAACAATGCAAATCTATTGTCAACCATTATCAAAACACTTTACATTTGATAAGAAATCACTTAATTGCTCTAATTCGGCTTAAACTAACTGGTGTAATTCCCAAATAAGATGCTATATGCTTTAATGGAACTCGTTTTATCACATTTGTCGATTCATTGAGAAGCATCTTATATCTTTCCTCTGCTGTATGGAACTGAATGTTTTCAATTCGATTTATGGTATCCACATAAGCAGATTCAAAAATCAAACGAAACAAACGTTCGATGTCAGGGAATTTGTCGTACAGTTTGAATAGCAAGTTAGCATTGATAGCAATTAGTTCAGAATCTTCTAAAAGTTGAATTCCTTTTTTAGAGGGTTTGTTGCGGAATAAACTTTCCACTCGTGCAAGAATGTTGTTTTCGAATGCAAAGGATTCGGTAATCTCATTATCCTCTTTGAAATAGTAAATCCGAGCAACTCCTGTTTTGATGAAATAAATTGTCTTACACGTTTGCCCTATATCTTGAATTATTGTGTTCTTCTTTATTTTTAGTTCATTGGATATTTCAATAATAGCGTTTTCAGCTTCTTTTGAAAGCTTGTGGAAATTATTGAAATATTGAAGTAGTTCTAGCATTGCTCATAAAAGTAATGAAATAGAATAATCTTTATTCGTTTGGTATTGCCAACTTACATCGTAAATTCTAACGTTTCCAGTTGTAGTACACGCTCCAAATCCTCTATCAAAAAGTTTGACATTTCCCCGCTTGAGGTCACGAAAAAAAGGGAAGCTATCAATTGACGCTTCCCTTTTTAATTTCCTTCTCTTCCCTCTTAAATACGAGAATTTCTTCAACCATAAAATTGAATCTGAAAGTTATATCCGGTTCTTCTTACTTCCTATTGATCGTGGTAAACCCGATGATTCCAGTAATTACTACAAGAGCAATGAAAATAAAGAATATAACTTTTGCTATGGAAGCCGCTGCTGATGCGACCCCTCCGAATCCGAATATCGCAGCTACAAGTGCGATAACAAGAAATATTGCTGTCCATTTTAACATAACTATCTGATTTTTTAGTGAATAATTTTTATCTATATCTTCTAAGCAAGAAACAACATTCATAATCATTAACCTAATATTTTAGTTTTGTTTAACAGCCTTGAAATCCTGACAATTCAATGAATCAGTGTCCTCCCTCCGAGGGAGGATTAAGGAGGGTGGCGAAGCAAAATTTCCCGCAAACCATGGATTTTATTATGTTTCCCGTTCGAATCAAATTGGTTCAACTAACTTCCTTACGGAATTTTTTAACTCTTTGCGGATTTTCATAATAATTGTGGTAGTATCATGTTCCTTCTACTTCGGAACAAATAGTAATGTACCAATGCTTTGCCAGGATAAGCGAAATCGACTAGTGAGTCAATACCTGATACAAGACATTAAACGCATGCTGATTTTCCGTGTTCCGGACAAAGGCTGCCCGGTATAAACTGTGGAATTGGGTTATATTTGTGAGAACATAACCTCAAAGAAATAAGAATGAAAAAAATACCACTAATATGCCTTTCTTTAGGCATTTCGCTGACTCTGTTTTCACAGAAGAGATTGATTTTGGAAGAAGGTGAATTTATAGACTATTCGAACCAGAGTGCACCTTATTTAGTTGACTCCATCGTATTTCAGTATACCCCGGGATGGGGAACTTTAACAGAGAACGAACCCAAATTAAGAGCCGAACGAGGGGAGAACCATTACAAGTATTCTTACCTCTCACCGGAGCTTAACTTTACAACAAAAAATCGCTATAAGGGACCGCCCAATTCAACGCTAATCCTTTCAGGAACAGGAACCAAAACATATAATTCTTCGTATCAGCTTACAGAATTTGAAGAAAACACCTATAGAGAAAATTACACCTATGATCCCAACGGGAATGTTTTGGAAATCGAACGAGAAGAGCTTGATGGAGCTAATTGGGAGTTTGATTCAAGATTGGAATTCAGTTACGATGCACAGAATCGTGTGATCGAGAAAAAAACATATTTTAATTTTGGGCAGGGTATTGTTTTACAGTTTCATGATTCTTTGTGGTATGACGGTAATTCAAATAATTGTTCTGCAATCAAATATTGGTCGCCCAATCTTGTAATTAAAGTAATTACCACGTTTTCAGGAGATACTCCTCTGTCTTTTAACAAGTACTCTAACGGAACATTTTCGTCAACGGGTACTTATTACTCTTCGAATGGACATATTGATTCTTTGATTATTCACGGTGTCAACTCTTCCGGCATTCCATCCAGTTCTCCTAGCTTCTCTGAGTATTATACATACAACGCATCCGGTAAATTGACATCCGATTCTCTTTACAATCATTTTTACAATTCAATATTACTTGAGAAGTATTCGTATGACAATGATAATTTTTTGACAGATTTCAAAAAGTACAGAACCAACCCTATGAATTCGTCTCAGATTTTTAACGAAAGAAATTATAAGTTCACCTATGAAAATGTAGCCGGGGTAGAAGAAAGTAGCATTTATTTCACATGTTATCCTAATCCTGCGCAAAATGAACTTTTTGTCAGCACTACCGATGAAATAAAATATATAACCGTTTATGATATGGAGGGAAAGATATTATTGAATCAGAATTCAAATAAGGTTGATATTTCTCACATTCCTTCAGGGTGTTATAAACTAGTGGTTACTACCAATGCCGGAATTGCCGAACAGTCTTTTATCAAGCTATAAAGTAAGCTCATTTCATTGCTCATGAGAATTATTACAAACTAGAAAAAGCCATCCCGCTTCAGGCGTGGTGGCTTTTGCATTTTGTAGTGAACCAGTTGCCTGATTTTCCGCCGGGACGGATTTGTCATGCTGTCCGAATAGCATGCGTTTGACAATTAAAAGCCGGTCGTTTAAGAGCGGTAACACTAAACGGTGTTATATTCGCCTATAGGCAATGTAGCAGACAACAACAAAACAATGGAAAATGTACTGTTTGACTTTCTATCAAAATACGTTTCTCTGACAGAAGAGGAGAAGAATGTCATCAATTCTTTAGACCTGTTCCACTCAGTAAAGAAGGGAACGATTCTACTCAAAGAAGGGCAAAAGTCGAAAGACAGCTACTTTGTTCTAAAAGGTTGCATTCGGACGTACTATGTTTTAGATGGTGAAGAAAAAACTACTGGCTTCTATACAGAAATGGACGTTTTGACACCGCCTTGTGTAATAAGCCAAACGCCATCCGAATACTATATAAATTGTCTAGAAGATACTATACTTACTGTTTCAAATTCGGATATGGAAGTAGAAGTAAACGCTAAATTTCCAAAGTTTGAAACGCTATGCAGAATATTATCCGAAGAACTTTTAGCTAAACAACGAATGGACTTTGATGCGTTTAAGACCTCTTCCCCTGAACAACGCTACCTGAACTTACTACAAAAAAGGCCGGACCTTATTCAGCGCGTTCCACAATACCAATTAGCAAGTTATTTAGGTATACAACCTCAGTCGTTAAGCCGGCTCCGATCAAGAATTTTGGAGAAGAAGGAGCACCGCTCCTGAAGACCAAGCGTTAGTGCAGGGATGAGCACCGCTCCTGAAGACCAAACGTTAGTGCCGGGACGAGCATGTTCCTGAAGAGCGGAACGTTAGGGGAAGCAAAGAGTAACTTCATTTCTTAACTTAAGTGAACGATTTTAAATCTATTGCCAGTCCATCTTTGCAGTATCGTTTAATAACAATTTAAAAGAAATGCAAAAGAAATTGGAAGACGTCAAAGTCAGTTTAAAATTGAAACTTTCTATGCTTTGGGTAAGCTTGATGTTTCTCTATATCTATGTTGATTATTTCCACTTATACATGCCGGGTACAATGAAAGAAATCCAGACAGGGAGGGTGTTTGAATTTGATATTACGCAAGGATTTCTTCTGACGGCACTCACCTCCATGACCATTCCGGTACTGATGATTTTCCTTTCTGTTGCGTTGCCGGCTAAAGCAAATCGTTGGATGAATATTATTATTGCCACGGTGTTTATTCCCTTTACATTGTTTAATCTGGCGGGAGAGGCCTGGCTGCACATGCTATTTAGCGCTGTCGTAGAAGTCGTTCTGCTTTGTCTGATTATCCGCTATGCATGGAAATGGCCCCGCATTTAAGTATGAACGATCAGTATCGACTGAAAGGAATCTGCTAAACAGGATTCTCTGCAAATGATTTAACTTTAGCCTTCAAAAGAGGAAAACCTCATGAAGCACGAAAAAGAAAGCGGTCTGAAAGCAGTTGCGGGCTTGTTCCTTAAACTTGGGATCATTGGATTCGGTGGTCCGGCTGCCCATATTTCCATGATGCAGGAAGAGGTGGTCCGAAAACGGAAATGGTTTAGCGAACAGCACTTTCTTGATCTGGTAGGAGCAACCAACCTCATCCCGGGACCCAACAGCACCGAACTGGCAATTCATATCGGTTATGAAAAAGCGGGTTGGAAAGGGTTGATCGCAGCCGGACTGTGTTTTATTCTACCGGCGGTACTCATTACTGGTGTATTTGCCTGGCTTTACAAGGAATTTGGTCAACTGCCAGAAGTAAAACCCTTCATTTATGGTATACAACCGGCAATTATCGCTATCATTTTAGGTGCAGTTTTTCCATTGGCAAAAAAATCCCTGAAGTCGCTTGAGTTGGTGGTGATAGGTGCAGTTGCATTGATCCTTTCTATAGTTAACATTAATGAAATTTTTGTCCTTTTCGGTGCAGGATTTGTGGGGTTGTTCCTTTCAATTATCTGGAAAAAAAACAGTGGTGATATACGTAAAAGCATATTGCCTTTGATCTCTTCCTCCGGCGTTGTTTTTACTTCGATCAATGCAAAACTCTTTTTCATTTTTCTGAAGATTGGGGCAATCTTGTACGGAAGCGGATACGTTCTCTTCGCGTTCCTTGATTCAGAGTTGGTGGAAACCGGAATGCTGTCGAGACAACAATTGACAGATGCAATAGCCGTAGGACAATTTACACCAGGGCCCGTGTTTTCGGCGGTAACTTTTTTAGGATATCAAATCAATGGCATTTCCGGAGCTGTAGTTTCTACCATCGGAATCTTTCTTCCGTCTTTTGTATTCGTTGTCTTGCTAAATCCACTAGTCAAAAAGATGAGGAATTCGTCTCTTTTTTCTTCCTTTCTCGATGCAGTCAATGTAGCTTCGGTTGCTATTATTGTTGCCATCTGTTTTGAACTGGGGGAAAACGCCGTATCCGATTGGAGAACCACTTTAATCGGGATAGTAAGCATAGGAATTGTATTCGGGATGAAACGCCTGAATAGTGCATTCATTGTTTTGGGAGGATCGGCAATGGGGTATTTGCTGACGTTTGTTTAGTGGTGATAAGATTGTCGGCGTAAGGGCGATCCGCCCGAGACGGACGCCCAAACCGGTCCTTATAATTTTATACCCAATTCTTTTAATTGCGATTCATCGATCGCAGAAGGCGCATCGATCATAACGTCTCTTCCGCTGTTGTTCTTAGGGAACGCGATATAATCACGGATAGAGTCCGAACCGCCCATTGTAGCTACCAAACGATCTAAACCGAAAGCCAAACCACCGTGCGGAGGTGCACCGAATTCAAATGCATTCATCAGGAAGCCGAATTGTTCCTGTGCCTGCTCCGGAGTAAATCCAAGCAATTCAAACATGCGTGCCTGAAGATCTCTGTCATGAATACGGATTGATCCTCCCCCAAGTTCAACACCGTTAACAGCCAAATCATAAGCATTAGCTCTTACTTTTCCGGGTTCTGTTGCTATCAAATGGAAATCTTCCGGTTTCGGAGAAGTGAACGGGTGGTGCATTGCGTGGTAACGACCGTTTTCCTCGTCCCATTCCAATAAAGGGAAGTCCATTACCCAAAGCGGTTTGTAAACCTCAGGATCACGCAAACCAAGTTCTGTTCCCATACGTAAACGCAATTCGTTCATTTGCTTGCGGGTTTTGTCCAAATCACCGCTAAGAACAAAGATCAAATCACCGGCCTTAGCGCCACAAGCTTCAGCCCAAAGCTTTAACGTTGCTTCGTCGTAGAATTTGTCGACAGAACTCTTGAACGTTCCGTCAGTGTTACATTTTACGTAAACCAATCCTTTGGCACCAATTTGCGGACGTTTCACCCATTCTGTGATCTCATCCAATTGCTTGCGCGTGTATTCTGATGCGCCCGGAACCGCAATTCCGATAACCGCTTCAGAACTGTCGAAAACAACAAAGTTCTTTCCTGAACTCAATTCTTTCAGATCCGTAAAGATCATATCGAAACGAATATCGGGTTTATCAGAACCGTATTTCGCCATTGCTTCCGCATAGTCCATTCTTGGGAAATCTCCGTCGAACTTCACTCCTTTCACAGTTTGGAAAAGATGTTTAATCATTCCTTCAAATGTGTTCAGGATGTCTTCCTGCTCCACGAAAGCCATTTCACAGTCGATCTGTGTAAATTCCGGCTGACGGTCTGCACGCAAATCTTCGTCGCGGAAACATTTCACAATTTGGTAGTAACGGTCGAAACCGGAAACCATCAACAACTGCTTGAATGTTTGAGGCGATTGTGGTAAAGCATAAAATTCTCCCTGGTTCATACGTGAAGGAACAACGAAATCACGCGCACCTTCAGGAGTTGATTTGATCAAATATGGTGTTTCGACATCCCAAAATCCTTGAGCGTCGAGGTATTTTCTTGTTTCCAATGCCACCTGGTTGCGCAGACGTAATTTATCCTGCACCGGATTTCTTCTTAGATCCAAATAGCGGTATTGTGCACGAAGTTCGTCACCACCGTCAGTATTGTCCTCAATAGTAAATGGAGGTGTTTTAGCGGCATTCAAAACCGTCAGTTCCGTTACTTTGATTTCGATATCACCGGTTGGCATATTTGCATTCTTGCTTGAACGCTCAATAACCAATCCTTTGGCCTGGATTACGAATTCGCGACCCAATTTACGTGCCTGCAAACACAACTCTGAATTATCGTCAAGGTTAAATGCCAATTGTGTGATCCCGTAACGATCGCGAAGATCAACGAAAGTCATTCCGCCCAAATCACGTGAGCGTTGTACCCAACCTGCTAATGTTACCTCTTGTCCGATGTGTGAAGCTCTTAATTCCCCACAAGTGTGTGTTCTAAACATATTGCCAATAATTGGCGCAAAGATAATTATAAAATTGTAGGGGCGGTTGGGACGAATTGCAATTCGCCCTTACAACTCGCCCCCGAAAATTTTTACAATAATTCATTAGCCAAATTAGCCAATTCCGAACGCTCACCTTTCTCCAGGCGAACATGAGAAAAGAGCTGCTGTCCTTTCAGGCGATCAATCAGGTATGCTAACCCGTTTGAATATTCATCCAGGTAAGGCGTATCGATCTGATGGACATCTCCTGTAAAGACGATCTTTGTTCCTTCTCCGGCACGCGTAATGATGGTTTTCACTTCATGCGGCGTAAGGTTCTGGGCTTCGTCAACGATGAATAAAATATTCGAAAGGCTTCGTCCGCGGATAAAAGCCAGCGGAGTAATGAGAATTCGTCCGCTTTCTTCCATTTCAACAATGGATTTATGCTTCTTTTCATTCTCACCGAACTGCGATTTGATGAATTTCAGGTTGTCCCAAAGTGGTTCCATGTATGGCCCGATCTTATCTTTCGCATCACCAGGTAAATAACCAATTTCCTTATTGGAAAGCGGCACAAGTGGTCGTGCAAGAATGATCTGCTGAAACAATTTATGTTGTTCGAGGGCAGCGGCCAATGCCAGCAAGGTTTTACCCGTTCCTGCAACTCCCTGCAGCGCCACCAGTTTAATATTGTTATTCATTAAGGCATTTACCGCAAACGCTTGTTCTGCATTTTTAGGTTTAATCCCTGAAGTATATTCCTTCTCCACTCTTTCCAACTGATCATTCATTGGGTTGTAGTAAGCCAACGAAGAAGATTTGCCGTTTTTTAAGATGTAATATCCGTTGGCCACTTTTTGGTCGCCGAGCACTCCGTCTTCCTCCACCGAACCTTTAAGGAAAAGCGTTTTAATGACATCAGAATCTACCCCTTCAACTGTATTTGTGGAAGAACTTTGAAGCTCCTGGTCATCCACTTTTCCGGTTTCATAATCTTCCGCAGTCAAGCCAAGTGCCTTTGCCTTGATCCGAAGATTGATATCCTTTGTTACAAGAACAACATCTTTTGTTTTTTCGGATTCATGCAGGAAAAGAGTGGCATTGATAATCTTATGATCGTTCTTACCATGACCATAAGTGTCTTCTGCATTGGCTCCTTTGGGAGCGGCATCCAGCTGTACTTTGAAGTTCCCATGCTCAGAACCCAACGGGATCCACTTCTGTAATCCTTTTGAAATAGACAGCTTATCGATGAACCGGATTACTTCACGGGCAGAAAAGTTTTTGGTATCGTTACCTATTTTAAACTTATCGAGCTCCTCAAGAACTGTGATGGGAATCGCAACATCGTTTTTACCGAAGTGCATAATTGCCTGATGATCGTGAAGCAACACTGACGTATCAAGCACAAAGATTTTCATTTTCTTAACCATGTGAAGCGTTTTGATTAAGGTAATGGAATTGCACATACACCTTACCCGAGAACGCTTAAACTTATTGACAGTTACACGGTGGATAAAAAATTAGGGGAGCAAATACTCCCCTAATTATCAATTATTTATGACGTTGTTATTTTTGAATGACAATTCGTTTGTTAACAAGCGCTTCATTCTCGCTTAACTCGAGTGTATAAACTCCATTCGCAAGAGTGCTGCCGTCAATCGTAGTTACACCTGGTTTTATAATATAAACAGCAATTAAACGACCTGTCTGATCCAACAATCGGGCTGAGATTTCTTTCTTACCTGTGTTTCCTACCTGAACGATACCATCTGAAGGAACAGGATAAACAGAAACCTGTGAATCGATCTTGTCTTTGATGGAAGCTACTTCAAGAGCTACTTTATCCTTATTGGATCTTGTAGTATTGAAATCCTGGATCATTTTTGTAGTTGTACAAGTGAAAGAGGGTTCGATTTCCACAAGGTACTCCAACCCGTTTTCCGTCGGAGGTACATCTGTGTACGTAAATAAGTTTGTCGGCATTGTTGCCAATACTTCCCAATCATTGACATCCGTATGTCTCCAGATAATGAATTCAGAATACGGGAATCCTTCGTAGCTATCCCATGCCAGGTTATAAGCTCCACCCAAACCTTGATTGATGGTTAAGTGAACCGTTTTGTGATGATCACTCATATCCGACTCCATACCACATCCGTTAACGGAAGTTATTTTATATCTCCATGAACGAACTGACGGTGAAGCTACCAAGTCGGTGTACAACGATTCATCTGTATAAGGAACAGACCCTGCCAATTGGTAAACTCCGGCCTGAGATGTTTCACGGTAAATATTGAAATGATCGATAGTTGAACTGATCGGTTTTTCCCAAACTACCAGGTTGGTATTCGTATTAGTATCAACAGTTACAAGACAAATTTCCGTGAACTCAGGCTGTGCTTCCGGCACATCTGCGGTTAAATAGGAATTACATCCGTTACCTCCGGTTGCTTCCAACACATAAGAACCAACTCCAACGTTTGTTAAGTTTTGTGTTGTAGCCCCCGTACTCCATTCGAAAGAAGAACCACCGTTTACATCAATTACCTCAATGGTTCCGTTATCCGAACAATCGGAAGGAGTAACGGTATCCAAAACGATCACCGGTCCGTTTGGATTTGAAAGCAATAACGTTTCTGTATGCACACATCCTTCGTCATCCGTAACATTTACGAAATAGTATCCGGCAGCAAGACTGGAAATTGAAGCTGAGTTCGTTCCGATGTTAGTTCCACCTGCATTTTCCCATTGGTAGGTGAAAGGTTGTGAACCTCCTGTGAAAACTGTAGCAATACCTCCGTTTGAACCACCACATGAAGGCTGTGTTGTTGTACTTGACTGTAAAGTGATGGGTGCAGGCTGCAGAACTTCATAACTTGCCATGGAGATACAATCCTCACTGTCTGTAATCACCACTTCATAAGATCCTGCAGCAAGATTATTTACATCTTGCGTAGTTGCACCGTTCGACCATGCATAAGTAAAGGGGCCATTTGATCCACTTACATTGAGATTAATGGCACCCGTTGTTGAGCCGTTACAAGTTACATCGGTAATGGTTTCAGAAAGTGTAATTCCATTTGAACCCACAGAAGCTACACCAACAGCTATACATCCGTTCGCGTCCGTAGTATTGAAGTAATACTGTCCCGGTTCCAGGTTAGCAATAGAAGTAAATGTTGATCCATTCGACCAGTAGCTGGTATAAGAAGGTGTTCCTCCTGAGATAGTTACCGAAGCGCTACCATTATCGTCATTACAATCTGCATTTGTAGAAGTAATCACCAGGTTCGGCGTTTCATTTACCGTGAACAAAATACTGTCTGTTGCCGAACATCCCATAGGAGATGTTTTTGTGTAAACCAGGTAAGTAGACGCTGAAGGTGAAGGATTCAAAGCACCCGGGTTAAACATATTTCCGGAAACTCCCGTTCCGCTCCATGTTCCGCCGGCAGGTGTTGCTTTGTTGAGCAAAGAGATTGGCGCCCCGTTCTCACAAGCCTGAACAGACGGGAAATTGAACGCTATTGTAGGCGAATTATAAACCGTAGCCGGCATATAGATCGTTTCTATCAGGTTTCCGTTCTCAAACATATCCCATTTCAGGTCAATTGTTGTATTCGCTGAAACCGGGTTAGTAGATGAAATCGAGAGGTAACCAACGTTTCCGCTTGTAGAAACGGTTAGAGCGCTCTGAGGAATGATAGAAGTGTTTTGAGATGTGCAAGTAAGCGTAATGTTTGCCTGGCTGAAATTGTTATCTACCATGTAAATGGAATAATCGCCGTTGTTGTTCCACGATCCGCCTTCACAAACATTTACGTTCGCCCAATCATCGATATCAGCAGGCGTATTGTATTCTTTCACATAACATTTTCCACCGTCGATGTAAGCAATTACGTGAACGCCATAGTACGTTTCAGCAGCAAGAGACGTAGCACTTCCCGGACAAAGCGTTGTACCGGAAGTAATTGTTGTAATTGTTCCTGAAGGTGTCATATCACCTGTGATCTGCTTGAAATAACATGTTGATCCAAGACGGTAGTAAACAAAAGTATTCGCGTCCTGAGAAGCAAAATCGAAGTCCGGAAGTGTAGCTCCACTCGCAACAGTAAGTTGCGTACCGTAAGTTCCTGTTCCGTTAGTAGCCTGATAATACAAATATTTCGTGGCACCACCTGTAAGGTGCATCATGGAATAACGCGTAGAGTTCAATCCCTTTTCAAAGACAAGTTTCGTTGCATCAGTTCCGTAATAGTATGTCTCCGTATTATGAGTACTCGTAGTTACACTGCTGAATGCTATTCCATAATCCATGTCCATATCTTCTTCGAAGGCAACCAAAACATTATTTCCGGTTGTAGAAACACTACCTACTGCCTGAAGAAAACCGTTGACATGATCATCGATCAAACCTCCACCGATCATTGTCCCGGTTCCAAGCTTCACGGTAATCAACCCTTCAGGGAATGTTTGGTACTCACGATTATAGTACGTGGCAAACACATCGCCGGTGGTATTACAGCTTATCGCAAATTCTCTGTTGTGATAAGTCCAGAAATATGTTCCAACCCCTAATGAGTTCCATACAGTTCCGTTGAATGCATAACATTCAAGGTATTCATTGCCAGTGCTTACGTATTTTGCACCGACAACCGGATTTTCACCGTTCATCACCAATTGCAAATCGAATGCGTTCGCGTTTCCTTGTCCGGCTGTACCAACCAATTGCCATGATTGGTTGATCCATTTTTTGACCGTGATCTTGTTTGTGTTATCGGAATCAATATAGGCCATGAACAATTGTCCATTCCCTGAAACCTCAATATCCACTTCAGAGGCGTTGTTAATTCCGGTTGAGCTTCCTACGTAATTCCATGGTTGGGAAAAACCAAAGAAAGCAGTTAGTAGAAATGATAGCGTAAGTAATTTTTTCATACCAAATGGTTACTTGTCAACAGACTATGAGAGGCAAAAATAAGTAAACCAAAGTAACTAAAAGTCAATTTGTTGTAATTGGCAGATTCATTCGAGCGGTTGAAGGGATTTTTTGAGTAAACAGCAAAAAAGGGACTTCGTTATGTGAAGTCCCTTTTCCTTGCATTAAAGCTATTTTTAGTTCTTAACTACCGGAATGGTTTCGTTTTGACCTTCTACTTTCAGGAAGTACAGACCATTTGAAAGTGAAGACATGTCGATCACTTCGATCACAGAATTCATTTTGATCTCACGGATCACCTGTCCGTCAACAGTAACAAGGTACATCAGTTTATTTGTTCCGTTTTCAGAAACCTCAACAGTTAACTGATCTGCAACCGGATTCGGGTAAGCGGTCATGGTAATTACCTGCTCGCCAACTTCGTTATTGCTATCTCCTGTTCCCTGACCAAGAATAAAGTTTCCTTTGTCTTTGTTGGAACGTGTTGTATTGAAATCCTGGATCTTGAATATATCCGCCACACAGCTGAAATCCAGATCCAATTCTGTCATGTAATCCAGGTCAACTGAGTTTGGAGGTGTATCAATATAAGAATTGACAACCGACGGAAGTGTCGCAATTTCTTCCCAACCTGTTAGCGCTGTATAACGGTAAAGAATGTAGAAATCATACTCCACTCCGTAATACGGGTTCCAGGTTGCCTGGAAATCTCCATTTCCTAAATCAGTAGTAACAATGTGCATTGTTTTGTGCGCTGTTGACAAAGGTCCTTCTGTTCCACACTCATCTACTGCAGAAATCTTGTATCTCCATGATTGAACTGTTGGAGAAGCCATTACGTCATTAAAGATAGACTCATCGTTATTAGAAACCGAGTCAATCAACATAAACTCGTTCGGATTTACCGTTTCACGGTAGATATTATAGTAAGCAACGTGATCCGCGTCAACTTTTTCCCAGATTACCAGGTTGGTTGTTGTAGCAGAATCAACAGAGACCATACAAATTTGCTGAAGTGCCGGTGTTTCTACCGGAACAGTGTACATTTGGTAGCTGTCACATCCGTCGGCATCTTGCATATGCAAAACATAATCTCCCGAAAAAACATCAACCAAATCCAATGTCGTATTACCGTTCGACCATAAAATGGTTAAAGGCTCACCCATTCCTGTTGTATCCAGGTCTACCATTCCTTCTGCTGCGTTACATTTTGCTGCTTCAATACTCTCAAGGTAAGCGTACGGAGAATCGTAGTCGTTGATAGTATAGGTAACAGTTGTTGAACAACCTGCAGGATCAGAGACCACCGCCGTATAGTATCCCGGATCAATATTGTAGTTCGAGTAACCGCTTACACTATTCGACCATTGCACGTCATACGGGAAACCATTTCCACCATAGATATAGGAGATGGAAATTCCACCCTGAGCGCTACAATCGAAAGGGTTATACGAGTAAGAATCCACATAGATAGGATCATGCTGAGGGACAACAAAAGACTGAGCGAAAGCACAACCTGTTGCATCCGCAATATTTACGGTATAAGTTCCTGCTACAAGATTTGAAATTGCCGTACTTGTTGAACCGGTACTCCAGTAAATATCAAGAGGAGAAACCAATCCAGTAATGTTTACTGCAATTCCTCCGTCGTTTCCATCAAAACATGTTACGGTATCGATAACTTCGTTAAAGGAAACACCATCAAGAAGAACAGAAGCTGTAGCTTCAGCGATACAACCATGCTGGTCAGTAACGTCAATATGGTAAATTCCCGGAAGCAAACCTGTACGATCTGAGTCGAATGTATTTCCGTCGTTCCATACAAACGTATAGGAGTATTCCGAGTTGATCGCCGCATCAATGCCACCGTCGCCAGTAACACATGAAGTTGAGTTTGATGTGTACAGATCAATTGAAGGTGCCTCATAGAAAGAGACAGGTACAGAAGCCGTAGAAGTACATCCGTTTACCGCAGTGTATTCATACTCAAGAGAAAAGTTGTAGCTCACCCAATCCGTATGGAAAATTCCGTCAGAAAATTCTTGTTCCCCGTTGATATAGTATGAACCACCAACAGGATAAACCCAATCATTTACATCAACAACTCCCTGGCTACTACACATTTCGTAACCTGTTTCCAGGAACACCACGGTTGGTGAAGGCTTAAGTGTATATGTGATGGGGTGTGTTAAAGTTCCGCCATGCCCGTCACTGAACGTATAGGTCAAGGTTACGTTTGTTGGCGAACCTACAATTGCAGCCGGACCGGAAATCGAAACATAACTTTGGTCAAAGTTATCCGGAAGACCAACATACGAGGAAAGGGCCAATGGGTTGATCAATGAAGTATTCGAAGAAAGAATAGAGACGATGCTCAATGTATCACCGTCAACATCGTAAAGCTGCATTCCATCAACGAAATAGCTATACGTCTGAGGAGTACAAACCGAAGTTGACTGGTATCCTCCAAAAGCAACCGAAGGTGGTGTATTCACCGCCAGAGAAACTACAGTTACCTGAAGAAACACCAACAAAGTGAGTAATTGTGTTTTCATGTGTTAGAAATTTGGTGCAAATTAACGAATAATGATCCAGATATAAATCATTTTGAACCGTTAGCGCCTTTCGCTTATTGGTTTGCCATTTTTGGCATAAAAAAAAGGCTGTTTCCTACGAAAACAGCCTCCTTTCTTTAATTTTTCACCAAGCGTATTACCTGTTCAGAATTGTCGATCTGTACCAGGTAAATTCCCTGGCTTAAATGTTCAAGTTCAATCACCATTTCAACATCGTTTACTTCAATGCTGAAATGTTCCACACCATCCAGTCCGATGATATGCAACGTGCTTCCTACTGCCTGCAATTCGGTTAGCAAAATCAGTTCATCAGTTACAGGATTAGGGTAAACACTGAATTCAATGGATTGTTCGCTCAATTCGTTGTTGCTGTCTCCAGTTCCCTGTCCAACAATGAAATTGCCTTTTTCCTTATTCGAACGCGTAGTGTTGAAGTCCTGGACTTTCTCAGCTGTACACGAAGTTTGGGTAACCATTTTTACGTAATAGTCGATTCCGGTCAATCCCGCAGACGGAGTATCCGTGAATGAAGTAGTTCCAACCGGGACAGTCGTTGGCAACAATTCCCATCCGTTCTGATCTGAATTTCTCCAAATCTGGTATTCCGATGCATCAATATAACCTTCGTAATCGTCCCAAAGCACATCGTAAGTTCCGTTGCCAAGATCTTCAATTGCATTCAGGTGTAATGTCTTGTGCGGAAGCGAGAGTGGGCTTTCAATACCACAATCATTCACCTGCGAAATCCGGTACCTCCACGATCTGTCCATAGGCGAAGCAACAACATCATTGAAAATCGATTCCGTTGTATAATTCACCGTGTCGATCAAACTATAAGCACCAGCTTCCGTATTTTCTCTGTAAATGTTGTAATGATGGATTCCGTATGTTTCTGTTCTTTCCCAAATTACCAGGTTGGAAGTCGTAGCGCTATCTACGGTTACAATGCAAATGGGCTGAATAGTCGGCGCTTTGATAGGAACGTAAAAACTCTTGATGGAATGACATTCATTGAAAGGAGAAGTCGTTTCGGCATTTGTAACCACTACTGAATACATTCCTGTTGCCAAACTTCCGTTAATCGGACCAACTGCGCCATTACTCCAATCAATGTTTGAAGGGAAAGCCGTTCCTCCGTCAGGATCTGTTGTAAACGAGAGTTGAATTGCACCTGTATTGTAAATACATGAAGTCGGATAAATAATTTCGGAAATGCTCAGCGCTTGTTCCTCATTCAGGTCGTAGTTGAACGTATCCTTACAACCGTTCAAATCGTGGATCACCACCTGGTAGTTTCCGTAAGCAACGTTGTACAAATCTGCAGTTGTTTGCGGTGTTCCCAACCATTCGTAGGTATAAGATCCCGAACCTCCTGAATAAATTCCATAAATACTTCCGTCAGCCGAACCGCAAGTTGGTTCATCTTCGCTAAAAGAAGCAATTACCTTATCCGGTTGTGTAACGGTATAGTTATAAGTAACCTGGCAACTGTTCGAAATATCCTGAACTGTTACCCAATATTGTCCTGCTTCAAGGTTCGAAATTGAAGGAGTTGAGTACCCGTTCGACCAGATCACCGAATAACTTGCCGGACCGGTAACAGTAATTCCAATAGAGCCGTCATTTGCTCCATAACATGATGCATTGGTAATGGATTCACTTACATCAATAGCTGCTGTTTCAACACCACCAAAACCGGTAACATGACATCCGTATTCATCCGTTACATGGTAATAATATGCTCCCGGACCCAGGTTGTTTATGGTTGGCGTGTTTTCTCCGGTTGACCATTCAACAGTAATAGTTGAAGATGTTCCGTTAGAGTAGATAACGGTAGCAGAACCATCAGTAGCTCCGCAAGTTGCGGGAGTTGAGTTCACACTGGCAGTTCCGGCCATAACAAAGTTGTAAGAAGAACCCGTTGAAACGATACAACCGTCAACATTTGCGTCGTAGGTAAAAGAACCCGAAGGTTGAGTTGCACTCAGCTCAATTCCATTGATAATTCCGTTAGGCAGAACCTGTCCGTTCATAGAGAATGTGCCATTGTCGAAATAGTTCACATAATCCGGCAGACTGATGTTCATTTCATTGCTGCACAAATGCGATAAAGCAGGATCAAAAATGATGCTTGGTGCCGTACCGACAATTGTAATGGAATTCAAAGTAATATTGAAAACGTTCCAACCATCAGTATACGTAATCTGGATTTGCGTATTCCCCTGTGTTTGAACAAAACCGTAAATAGCGAATTTACTCACACCGGGCGACGAAGTGTTATCTACTCCAATAGGAACGGCATATGCATTCTGTACATTTCCATTCGTTGAAGAAACAGACAAAATTCGAATATGGTCCATATCCGGGTCTTCAATTTCCAATTGAGGATAGATCAAATTGACATGTCCACCACACATGCTTGAACTTGTCGTTTCTGAAGCCGGAATAATTGATGGCTTGTTGTTCAGCACCTTAAAGAAATATTCCCCGTCGACAGCACCATAAGTCACTGCCATATGTTTTTGATTTGAATTCTCCAGACTTAACCTAAGGCTATTCGGATAGACATCGTAAATACCAAACTCGATCTTCGGACCTAATGAATCCCAAACATTGGTTCCATTGTCTTTTTGATAAACGTAGAATTTATCGTAATTGGATCCGGATCCCGCTGTACTGAAAGGAGAAACTAAAAAAGCGTATGCGGGATGTTCCAGGGACTCGTGTTCGTTTTGCCAGGTATAGAATGTATTCGCAGTTGTTGTTGATGTATTGATATTCACGTCAACATCGGAAAGTACTTCTTCGTACCCCTGATAAGTTGTATTACTCTGCACTGTAATGTACGGCTCGGTCTGCCCGTCTCCGGTCAGATAATAAAATCCATTGCTCAGTGGTGCGCTGTTCAAACGCATATAACCATCGTTCGTACCATTTACGTTGTAATAAGTGGGTGAAGAAAGATTGGTGAGCTGCGCTTTGACAAGACGATTCACGGCTCCGCTAACACCTACCCACACATCAGAGTTTCCGAGGTACAGTTCAAGGGCTGAAGAAGAAAGATCGGTACCAGAAGCATTTAACATCGGCGTATAATCATAACCGTTAAAGTTTTCCGTTGTGCCGTCAAACACACTCATGTAAACATCCGTGTCATTTACAGCGTAAGCCAGGTAAAATTCATTGGCCCCCGGACTATTTTTTATGATCCATTGATCCCCAACATCCCATGGTAAACTTCCCGGGCAAAGTGTAAGCGATTCTGTTGCAAAATCGAACTTAAACACCAGCGCACTTGACGTTCCCGCCACTACGATGTACCACTTGTCGCCAAGAATTGCCGACCTGTACTTGTAATTGTAATTGGGGTTATTCAATACATCCAGAACGCTCCATTGCCCGGTTTCGGAATCGAAACGTGAAACCTGGAGATTATTGGCATTTCCGTCGTAGACCTGGTATACATCGTTATTGTACATCACAGATTCGAATGGGGAGTAGGAGCTGGTTAGCTGAGGATTCGTCGGAATCCCGCTCGACCATGTAAGTTGAGAGTAGCTGATTCCATAAAAGAACAGCGCCCCGAAGATTAATAGTAGTGCTTTCATAAGCTTATATTTTCACGATTCGTGTTACTCGTTTAGCTCCATTCAATTCAATTTCAATTAAATAAGCTCCATTCTCTAATCCTGAAATATTGATTTGGTTGGAAATTCCTTTCAACTCGAATACGTTTAATACCTTGCCTGAAAGATCGAGACAACGAACAACTAAACTTGTATTTTGAGTTTGGGTAATTGTCAACATATCACTTGTAGGATTAGGATATACCTGCATTTGATCAAGCAATAATTCATTCACGTCATTGTTCGAATCACCGGTTCCCTGCCCTAAAAGGAAGTTTCCTTTGTCTTTGTTGGAACGTGTAGTATTGAAATCCTGTGCAAGGTATTTCAAAGCGGTACATTGTTCATCCAATTCCAGTTCTACCAGGTAGTCCAATCCGGGAGTTGAGAAATCCATATTGTCGACATAACTTACCTGGTTTGTAGGCAATACAGCCACTTCTTCCCATAAGTTAGCGTCCGTATATCTCCAAAGCACGAAGTTACTGTATGCAGTTCCTTCGTAAGCGTTCCACGAAATTTGTGTTTGTGTTGTTCCGGCTTGAATTGCACTCAAATGCATTGTTCGGTGTTGTGATGAAAGCGGACCTTCCACATTACAACCGTTTACAGCCGAAATTTTGTAGCTCCATGAACGAGCTATAGGTGAAGCCACTACATCATTGAATAATGAAGTATTTGTAGCTTCAACTGTGTCTATCAAAATGTATTCTCCCTGAACAGAAGTTTCGCGGTAAATATTGTAGTGATGAATTCCGATAGGTTGAACCTCTTCCCAAACAACGAGGTTTGTTGAAGTAACACTATCAACCGTTACAACACAAATCGGCTGTAAATCCGGTGCAACAATCGGAATGTTCCAGCCTTTTACTGCATGACAGTTCGCATCCGTTGTTAACGTACAAACATAAGTTGCTGCCGGTTTCATTGAAATGTCTTCAGTTGTTTCACCAGACGACCATGAAATACTTTGAACGGATGCTCCCGTTGGCAAGAAAGGAGTAACATCTATCGCCCCGGTAGTTGAACCACATTGTGACCCTGTGATGCTCCCGGTAAGATTCCCGGAATTCAATTCACTTACATAAACCGTTTTGATCGTCTGACATCCTGAATTATCTGTGATTGTTGCCGAATAAACACCATAACCGATGTTCGTCTCTAAGGCATTTGTTCCACCTGTAGACCAGTTAACATTATATCCTCCTGTTCCGCCCGCAATATTCTGAACTTCCATAGCTCCGTCCGTGTTACCACAAGTCGGGCTCGTAACAACCGTATTCGCTGTTAACTGTGTGGGCTGCGTTACTGTAAATGCTTCTGTGTAAACACAATTCGACGCATCCGTAACCGTAAGTGTATATGTTCCGGGAACCAGGTTGTTGATAGAAGGAACGGAATACCCTGAACTCCAGATCAGTGTTGTTGGAGCCGTGAACCCGGATAATGTGGTTGAAATTGAACCGTCATTCGATCCGTAACAAGAAAGGTTGGTGATAGTAGGAACGATATCCACACCGCTCGGAACGATCGTAAATTCCTGGATTACGGTACACAGGTTTGCATCCTGAACCGTGAATGTATGAGTTCCCTGTGAAAGACCATTTACTGAAGTAACGCTGGTTTGTCCTGTACTCCATGCCTGTAATAAGAATGGGCTGGTTCCGCCGCTGATTGTTGCAATGGCAGTTCCTGTATTTCCACCACATGAGGTTGGTGTAGTTCCGATTGAAATTGATGCAGATTCGTTCACCGTGAAAACCGCATTTGCCGATAAACTACATCCCAGGGAAGTAATTGTGTAGTAAAGCGGTAACTGAGATCCATAGGGAATTCCGGTAAGGTTGGAATTAAAATGGCTTCCATTAAACGCTGCGGTTGAACCACCCAGATTAAAAGTTCCTCCCGGAGCAGAAACATAACCCGACAAGTCGATCATTCCGTTGTTTGAACAAACAGTAA